>Ga0082212_10000018_pt1 | contig 223708 bp, 249 predicted proteins | sample TergutNt197P3_FD_71548 | JGI IMG/M metagenome (GOLD analysis project Ga0082212, IMG submission 71548) | Neocapritermes taracua P3 segment gut microbial communities from Petit-Saut dam, French Guiana - Nt197 P3 | ecosystem: Host-associated > Arthropoda: Insects > Digestive system > Gut ... | reverse complement strand
CATATCTGGTGATTATGACGAGGAGGAAATACCTGTTCCCATTCCGAACACAGCAGTCAAGCTCCTTTGTGCTAAAGATACTTGTGGGTTACCCCGCTGGGAAAATAGGTAGTCGCCAGGTTTTTTTTATTTTATTTTTAGGAGAAAAAAATGGAAAAATATGAAGTTTATAAGAAATTAAAAATATCTGGTGAAATACATGAAATAGAAGCAAATGCTAGAAAAATTGGAGTAGAGAACAATAAAGATATAGAAGACTTTAAGAGAATTAGAATCTCCCCATTATTGATGACAGCAAAAGAAAAAATAGAAAAATTTGATAAAAATAATTTGTCAGAACCAGAGAAAAAATACATTAATTTATATGAAGAATGTATAGAAGCTTATTCAAGTAATAATGCTGAAGGACTGACAGATTATTTTGTTAAAATGAAGTTTTTTTATAGAATGCAGACTATAATTGGGGTTGTTAATTCGAGCACTTTAAAAGAGAGTACAGATAATCTGTTGGATAAAAAAGATATTGAAGAAGCAAGAAAGTTATTAAAGGCAAGAATGAAAGATAAATTTACTACAGAAGATAAGAAAAAAGAAGCAACAGACTTATATAATATGATAGATGAAATAATTGAAGCATATTCTCATGTTGCTAATTATACTGGTAGAGAACGAGTGCATGAAGAAATAAAAAGATATAGAGAACTAAGTGATAAAAAAACATATTATGAACATATATTAGGGAGAATGGAAGAGCTTGTAACAAATGTTTTAGGTCCAAACTTTAATCCTGCCGAACAATATGAAGATAGAGCAGAAAATTTAATAAAAAGAGATAAAAATAAAAATCGTGATTTAAGAAGTCTTGGAGTAAAATCCCCACGTTATCAGTCATTTAGATGGGGTATGGATATTATAGAAGATCCTAAAATAGTTTTGTCTACAAAAAGTGTATTTGATGAAAATATAGATGTTGTACACTATGGATATTTTGGATATAACATGTTATATCATGAGCCAAATATAAGAAGAGAAGGTAATGAAACAATTGCTGATTATGGTAAGCCAACATTTTCTAGTGAATCTGATGCAAATATTTATGGAGTTACAAAAGTTGATAAATTCGGTAAAAGTCATACAGATTTTATTCTTTCTAGGGTTAGTCCAAGAAACATGCAAATAATAGAAGAGCAAACATCAACGAGAGATAAGGCAAAAGGTGGATTTATCAGTAATGTGTACTTATCTGATTATATGATAAATGAGGCTGTATTACATAATGGTTCATTTATGGGATCGATAGAGCTTATTGAAAGTAATAGAAGCATAAATGTTACATTTAAAGAAGTAACATTAGCAGATGCGATTACAGCTGCAAGATATGCTAAAGAAGTTCCAGGAGTTATAGCAAGGAGAGGTAAAGATAATAAAAAATTATATCAAGACACATTATATAAAGAATATGATTATTTAAGAAGAGAACAAGATAAAATTTTAATGCAGGAAGAATTAGATAGGCAAGAGAAATAGGAAATTGTTATGAAAAATGAAAAAAGTAAAAAAGTATTATGGAAATCAGGAACCTTTATATACCCGATTCCAGCAGTTTTAGTAAGTTCTGGAGATATGGATAAATCTAATATAATGACTGTTGCATGGACTGGCATTGTAAATACAAATCCGGCAATTGTATATATATCAGTGAGGCCAGAAAGGTATACATATAAGCTAATAAAGAAAAACAAGGAGTTTGTTATAAACCTGACAAATGAAAAATTAGCATATGCAGTAGACTGGTGTGGAGTAAAAAGTGGTGCAAAAGTGGACAAATTTAAAGAAATGAAACTAACAAAAGAAAAAGCTAAGTTTGTAAAATGCCCTATGATAAAAGAAAGCCCCGCATCTATAGAGTGCAGGGTCATAGAGGAAAAGAATTATGGAAGTCACACAATGTTTATTTCAGAGGTGTTATCAATAAATGCAAGTAGTGATTATATAGATGAAAAAGGTGCTTTTGACATAAGTAAATGTAATTTGATTGCATATGCAAATGGAAATTACTATAATTTAGGCAAGAAAATTGGTAGGTTTGGATACTCTGTAAAAAGAAAAAAGAAGGCCTAAAACTTATATGGAAATTATTGACATAGATGGTGTTTTGTGATAAAGTATATAAGCGTATATTTTTAAAATATACAAGCATATTATTTGAAAAAAGGGCTTCATTTGAAAATTAAAACGGAGGTGTATTAAAAAATGGCGGCAAAAGGACCAAGAGAAAATATTACATTAGAGTGTACAGAATGTAAAAGAAGAAACTATATGACATCAAAAAATAAAAGAAATAATACAGATAGATTAGAAATAGTAAAGTATTGCAAATTCTGCAAAAAACGTACAACTCATAAAGAAACAAAATAAATAAAAACGCTCCAAACATTCATAGATAATTGTTACTTAGAAAAAGTTAATGAGGATGTTTGAATAATATTCTTCGAAGGGAGTTTAAAATGGCTAAAGAAGCAAATAAAGAAAAAAAAGAGAAAAAGAATTTTTTTAAAGAATTTAAAGCAGAATTAAAAAGAGTTAGCTGGCCTACATTTAAGCAATTGGTTAATAATACCACAGCAGTTTTAACTATAGTATTAATTACAGCTGTAATTGTGTTTTTTTTAGATGTTATTTTTGAAAATTTAAATAATTATGGTATAGAAGGATTAAAACTATTAGTTAAATCTGATTCAAGTGAAGAACTAGTGCTAGATGATGAAGATATATTATTTGACACAGATGGTGCTCAAATTGAAGAAGATAATGCAGTAGAAGGGGAAACAGAATCAGAATTAGATAATGATTTAAGTGAAAATGCAGATGACGAAGTAGCAGAAAATGAAAATACTGTTTAATAATACATTTAAATAGAGTTAATAAGGAGGCTAAAAATGTCTCAAGAAGAGAACGAATTAGAGCCAAAATGGTATGTAGTACATACATATTCAGGATATGAAAATAAAGTAAAAACAGACTTGGAAAAAACTATAAAAAATAGAGAATTGGAAAGCTTCTTTTTTAATATAGTTGTTCCTATGGAAGAACAAGTTGAAATAAAAGATGGAAAAAGAAAAACTAACTTAAAAAAAGTTTTTCCAGGATATGTACTTATTAAAATGATAGTAACAGAAAAATCTTGGTATATTGTTAGAAATACAAGAGGTGTTACAGGATTTGTTGGTTCAGGTACAGATCCGATACCACTTACAGATACAGAAATTAGAAATATGGGATTTGATGAGGTTCCAGTTAGTGTAGATTATGATATTAAAGACACAGTACAAATAATTAACGGACCGCTAGAAGGATTTATAGGAATAGTTCAAGAAATAAATAGAGAAAAACAAAAAGTAAAAGTTTTAGTTTCTATGTTTGGTAGAGAAACACCAGTAGAATTAGAATTTTCACAAGTTCAAAAAGTTAACTAATATAACTATATCAATAAGGAGGTGCAAACTTAAGAATGGCAGAAAAAGAAGTTTCAAACATTGTTAAATTACAAATAGAGGCAGGAAAAGCAACACCAGCTCCACCAGTAGGACCAGCATTAGGATCAAGTGGTGTTAATATTATGCAATTTGTAAAAGAATTTAATGATAGAACCGCTAATCAACCAGGTATGACAATACCAGTTGTTATTACTGTATATAAAGATAAATCATTCACATTTATTACAAAGGTTCCACCAGTTGCTGTATTAATAAAAAAAGCTATAAACCTTCCAAAAGGTTCTGGTATACCAAATAAAGAAAAAGTTGGAAAGATATCAAAAGCACAAGTAAAAGCAATAGCAGAGCAAAAACAAGAAGATTTAAATGCGGCATCATTAGAATCTGCAATGAGTATGGTTGAAGGTACTGCTAGAGCTATGGGCGTAGTAGTAACAGAATAAAAATAAACGTGGGAGGATTTTAAAAATCCGTTAAAACCAAAGGAGGAAAAAATGAAAAAAGGAAAAATTTATGAAGAGTCTGCTAAGTTAGTAGATCCTGCAAAAGTTTACGAAGCAAAAGAAGCATTAGAAATTATTGAAAAAATGCCAAAGAGAAAATTTGACGAAACAATTGAATTACATGTTAGATTAGGAGTGGATTCTAAACAAGCAGATCAACAAGTTAGAGGTACAGTTGTATTACCTAACGGAACAGGAAAATCATTAAGAGTATTAGTATTTGCAAAAGGAGATAAGGCAAAAGAAGCAGAAGATGCAGGAGCAGATTTTGTTGGTGCTGATGAATTAGTACCCAAAATAGAAAAAGAAAACTGGTTTGACTATGATATAATTGTTGCAACACCAGATATGATGGGACTTATTGGTAGATTAGGTAAAGTATTAGGTCCTAAAGGATTAATGCCAAACCCAAAATCAGGAACAGTAACAATGGATGTAGCAAAAGCAGTTTCGGAGATTAAATCTGGTAAAGTTGAATATAGATTAGATAAAACAAATATAATCCATTTGGGAATTGGAAAAGTTTCATTTGGAGCTAAGAAATTAGAAGAAAACTATCAAACAATAATGGATGCTATAATTAAAGCAAAGCCAGCAACATCAAAAGGACAATACATTAAAAGTATTTCTTTAGCTAAAACAATGGGACCAGGATTATATATAACTTTAAGCTAAGAAAAAATAAATTAGAAATGCGAAAAGTATAACTCATCTGTACGCATCAAAGATGCTACAGCTGAGAAAACAACCAAAGACAGTAGGTGTAAAATAAATCCTACCGAGGTAAATATATAAAGAGTAAGACTCTTTGATTTACCTTGAGGTATATCAAAGAGTTTTTTGTATTTGAAAAATAAAAAATATAGATATAAATAAGGAGGTGAAAAAATGGCAAGTGAAAAAATAATTAAACAAAAAGAAGAAGAGGTAAAACAATTAGCTGAAAAAATGAAAAGTGCAAAAATAGTACTCTTAACAGATTATAGAGGGATAAATGTAGAAGATGTAACTCTTTTAAGGAAAACAGTGAGAAAACTTGATGCGGAGTATAATGTTATAAAAAATAATATAACAAAAAGAGCACTGAAAGAATGTGGAGTAGATACCATAGACGATTCTCTAATTGGACCTACAGCTGTTATAATGTCTACAGCAGAATATCTACCTACACTAAAAGCTATATACAAGTATGCTAAAGAAAATGAATTCTATAAAATTAAAGCAGGAGTAATAGAAGGCAAAGTTGTTTCTGTAGAAGAATTAAAAGTATTAGCAGAGCTTCCATCAAGAGAAGAACTTATTGCAAAATTGGCGGGATGTTTAATTGCAAACGTATCAAAACTTGCAGCTACACTTGATGCAGTTAGAGTTCAAAAAGAACAAAAAGCATAAAATAAAAAAATTTAAATAAAAGAAAGGAAAGAAAGTAAAATGAGTGATAAAATAACAAAAATGTTAGAAGAAATTGATGGTTTAACAGTAGTTGAATTATCAGAATTAGTAAAAGGAATTGAAGAAAAATATGGAGTAACTGCAGCAGCAGTTGCAGCACCAGCAGCAGGAGGCGCAGCGCCAGCAGGAGGAGAAGAAGCAGCAGCAAAATCAGAATTTACAATAGTGTTAAAAGATGCAGGAGCAAATAAAATAGCTGTAATCAAAGTTGTAAGAGATGCAACAGGATTAGGATTAAAAGAAGCTAAAGATTTAGTTGATGGAGCTCCAAAGACAATTAAAGAAGGAGTTGCAGCAGCAGAAGCTGAAGAACTAAAAGCTAAATTTGTTGAAGCAGGTGCAGTTATAGACTTACAATAAAAATTTAAAAACTATAAGATAAAAACAATTTATTTGAAATTGTTTTTATTTTTTGGTTTTAATCATAAAAACTTGATATTTTATGTTGATCGTAGTATAATATTAATGTAGTTTTGCCTGGATATTCGGCAGCAAAAAAGTAGAATATCATAATTATATTATCCTGAAAATAATTATGTTTAGGAGGGACTACTAATGAAAAAAACAGCTCGGGAAATTGCAGAGGTAATTGCATTGTTGGTCGGAGAAGAGATTATAACAAAGGTGTGTTCAATTGAGGATCTCGAGGATAACGTGAAAGTAGCTCTTGAGAAAGGAGACCAAAGTGTTCACATACTGGACTTAGAACCATGGGCAGGGAAAATAAACTTTGATACAATTCCAAAAGAATACTATAAAAACGGAATAAGAGTGATAAGATTTATCACGGCAGACCATTTTGGGATACGATACCATGTATAATTAAGAAAAACGAAAACTTCAACAAGAAATTGTTGAGGTTTTTGTTTGTAATATGGGTTAAAGGATTTAAAGAAGGAGACTATCTTAAAGTATTGATTTATCACAAGATAATTACATTTTTTATACATTTGTGTTAAAAATATGACATAAAAAGAGTAATGATATACAATATACTAAGGAGTATTATACTTGTGAGGAGGTTGATTATGAGGTCTCAAAAAGGTATTACAATAATGAGTTTAGCTATTTATGTAATCAGTTTTTTGATGGTAACAGTTCTTATTGGAATGATAACTACTTTTTTTTACAGAAACATTAATATGATGGATACAGGAATTAGTAACAGTGTTAGTTATAACAAGCTTAATGCATATATGTTAAATGAAGTAAAAAGAGTAGATAGAATTAATGTTTATGACCGTGATATTTACAATGATGCTCAAGGTACAACTATTACAGAGAGTTTTATTACTTTTGAGTATGATAATAAAACAGTTATTACGTTTGTACAAAATGGGAAAACAGTATATTATTGTAAATCAACATTAATGCCAAGACCTGGCACTGATCCAGTAATATATGATTTGAATGTAGATGATGTGGTAAAATTATGTGAGAATGTTGAGGATAATGGATTTAAAGCAGTACTTTCTGAAAGTGCAGGGAAAAAGCTAGTCCAAGTATTATTAAAATTAGAAGGAAATACATATACTACAGAATATGTATTAGGAGGTTAAAATGCTAAAAACAATTTTTAGGAAACTAAATGTATTTTTTGATAGTTTCAAAGAAGTATTCTTAGCACTTTTTATATTTGTCTCTATAATAGTATTAATTGCAAGTGTGATTCATAATGTACTTAAAATTGGAGAGATATCTAGTTATCAAGGAAACTATAGAAAGTTAGTACAAGTTCTAGGTAATAAAATGATGAATGTATATGTAGCAGGTAGAGGAGAAAAAACAATAGTTATATTACCAGATTTTGGGTATCAATCCCCAGTAATACAATATAAACCAATTGTAGATAGCTTAAGAGAAAACTATAGAGTAGTAGTAATTGAGTATTTTGGTTATGGATTTAGTATGGGAGTGGATGAAGAAAGAACAAATGAGAATATAGTATCAGAAATAAAAAAGGCGCTAGAGGAAGTAGAAGTATATGATAACTATATATTAATGCCACATGGTACATCAAATATTTATGCTATGAATTATGCAAAACAATACCCAGATAAAGTACAAGCCATAGTTTCTATAGATGGAAGATATCCAGGTGAAATAAATGAGATTAATCTAGAAAATGAACTAAATGATTTTAAAAATAATATAGTTGCTAATTATGTTTTTGAATTTACTGGAATTTTTAGAATATTAAGCTATGTTAAGCCAGATTTCTTTAATATAGATAAAATGCAGGAAGCTGGAACTTATACATATGATGATATAAAAGTTTATAGAAATAGAATAGGAAGCAGTTATTTAACAGGTACAATGATTAAAGAAATAAGAAACTTAAAAACTAATATGGAAGAATTAAAAGATTATAGATATGATCAAAATTTACCAGTACTTAATATTTTATCAACAAAAAACATAGAGAAATATAGTGAATATAAAAAAGATAATTTGATTACAAAAGATATAAATATGATTATAGATGATATAGTGACAAATTCAGATATACAAAAAGTAGTAGAGATTAATGGAGATATAGCAATAGAATTAACAAATGCAGACGAAATAGTAGCAAGTGTAAGAACGTTTGTTAATTCATTTTAATAAAACAATATACAGGAGATAAAATGAAAGAAGAGAACTTAAGAAAGTTTGAATTGAATAAAAGTATTTTACAAGACTTTGATGCATTGATGTCTTTGCGTTTAGATTTTGTAGAAGAATTAATTGTGACTGAAATAGACGATGAGAACAAATTGCTGAATATTGTAGGGTTATGTATAAATGTTAAAACATTAGTTGTAAAAGGGGATTATAGGATAAAAATAGATAGCATATTAGCAAATATATGCAAGCCTGAGCTTTTAACAAGTCTGATAGTAGACAATGTAAAATTACCTACTAATGTGAAAAAACTAGTAAGTTTGCAAAATATATTACTTAATAATGTAAAATTTAGTAATGTAGGTAATTTTCTACAAGATATTCCAAAACCAGAGAAAATAACACAGATTAGCTTATGTAATGTGGATTTTGGAAAGAATTCTATAGAAATATTAAAAAGATTTAAAAGCTTAGAATTTATATATTTAGATAGAATAAATGATTGTGAATTTAACAGCTTGAAATTTTTATCAGAAAATAAAAACTTACAAAAAGTAGTTATAAAAAACAACCATATCGGCATTAAAGAAGCAAATACTTTAGTATCAACAGAATGTAAGAAAAATGTTTTAGTGAGAATTGGAGAAAAGGATATTCTTGAAATAAATGAAAATAATGATTGTTCAATTACTGTAAGTACAGATAATTTAAAATGTGTAACTCAGAAAATGAATTTGTGTAAAATAGATACTATTAAAATAATTATAAATGAAGAAAATAATATAATGGCAAATATTAAAAATCTGAAAAAACTAAGAAAAGGAATAACAATAAGTGTTGAAAATATATCAGATTTGGATATAAATGAGTTAGAGGAAATTAAAAACAATGTATCTGTTAATAGAATATATATAAGAGATGAAATTGGAGAGAAGACATATCCAGTAAACTCATATATTAATATCAGAAATGAAATAGATAATATGATTAAGGATATTGATAATGATTTAACAGAAGCAGAAAAATTTTTAAAGGTCTATAGAATTTTAGGAGAAAATATTGAAGTAGATGATTTAATGGAGGTTGCTAAAACAGATATAACAAAACTGGAGAATGCATTAAAAGAGAAATTATGTACAAGTATGATGTTTGCGAGAATTTTAAAATACTGTCTAGACTGTTTGAAAATAGAATCAAAAGTTATAGGGGGTTATCATAAAGATTACGATGACTACTATATGTGGAATCAGGTAAGAATAGAAGATAAATGGTATAATGTAGATATAGTAGAAGATTCAGCGTATATCGCAAAACAAGGAATATTTAATTCAAGAGTAAAGAATTGTTTAATAGAAGATGAAATATTCTATAAAACTCATACAACTACTAATAAAAATGCTGAAGAAGTATTAGAAAGCTATGATAAAAAATTAATTCGAATACATTTAAATGAAATTGGTATATTAAAGAGAATTATTGATAAAATTATTAAAGTATTCGCATATAATAAACAACTGACACTTCCAGGTGCGAAAATTGAAAATAATAAATAGCCAAAAGGAGGTAACATGATACCTGATAAATTAAAAACTGGAGATGAAATAAGAGTTATTGCTCCATCAAGAAGTATGAGAATATTAGGAGATGATTGTAAAAAAATTGCTACTGACAGGTTGGAAAGCTTAGGATTTAAAGTTACATTTGGAAAATATGTTAATGAAATAGACGAATACTATAATAGTTCTCCTGCAGATAAAAGAGCAGAAGATATAAATGAGGCTTTTATGGATAAGAATGTAAAAGCTATTCTTACTGTAATTGGTGGATATAATTCAAATCAAATAATAAAATATATAGACTTTGATTTAATTAAAAAAAACCCAAAGATTTTTTGTGGATTTTCTGATATATCTGTTCTTTCAAATGCTATATATGCAAAAACAAACATTGTAACCTATTCCGGACCACATTACTCTAGTTTTGGCATGTTAAAAGGATTTGAGTATAGTATGGACTATTTTAAGAAAATGTTTTTAAGTGAGGATGAATTTGAGATTATGTCATCAGAAGAGTGGAGTGATGATGCTTGGTTTTTAGACCAAGAAAATAGAGAATTTACTGAGAACGAAGGAATGTATGTAATTAATGAAGGAACAGCAGAAGGGATAATAGTAGGAGGAAATCTTTGCACAGTTAATTTATTAAAAGGGACAGAATATATGCCTAGTTTAGATAACAAAGTGTTATTTATAGAAGATGATGGGCTAGTTGGTAGTGCATTTATGTGGGAATTTGATAGAAACTTACAAAGCCTAATATTGCAACCTGATTTTAAAAATGTAAAAGGTATTGTTCTCCGGAAGGGCACAGAGAAATTGTGAAATGACAAAAGAGAAATGGAGAGAAATTATTAAAACAAAACCAGAATTAAATAATATTCCAGTGATATGTGGAGCAGATTTCGGACATACAACCCCTATATTCACATTTCCAGTTGGAGGAGAGGTAAAAGTCGATGCTAAAGGCAAAGATGCTAAGATAATTATAAAAGGATAAATTAAAGATTTTAGCGATATACTCGCTAAAATTTTGTTTTCTTGAAGGAGTGGATGGATGAAAAACGAAATCAATTCAAAAGACACTATAGATAAATACTTAATTGATTTAAGTAAATTAACTAAAGAAGAAATATTGGAAAAATATGGTGTGGATTTAGAAGGTTTAAATCAAATAGAGGCAGATGAAAAACTAGAAGAAGAAGGCAGAAATGTAATAGATATACAAAATGAAAAGAGAATGCTTAAAAAACTTGAAGAAGCCGTAATAAATCCATTTAATATAGTGTTAATTATTATTGCATTTGTAAATACAATTACAGATATAGTTTTAACAGATGAACCGAGTTATGCAACAGTTGCATTGATATTAGTTACAGTATTTGTATCAGCATTTATTTCTTTTAGAGAACAAGAGAAATCAAACAAAGCAGCTAGAAAACTTCAAAAAATGATATCTAATAAAATAGATGTAATAAGAAACGGAAATGATCAAGTTATTGATATAGAAGAGGTAGTTACAGGAGATATTGTAAGATTATCTTCAGGTGATATGATTCCAGGAGATGTTAGGTTCTTAGAAACAAAAGACTTATTTATTGATCAAGCAGCATTAACAGGAGAATCTAATCCAGTAGAAAAGTTTGCATCACATAAAGGCGGAGACGATATAATTTCACTTAATAATATGGGGTTTATGGGAACAAACGTAATAAGTGGTAGTGCAATTGCAATAGTATTAAATACAGGTAATATGACATATGTTGGAACAATGGCAAAATCCATAACAGCACATAGTACGAAAAGTAGTTTTGAAAAAGGTGTTGATTCTGTTAGTAAACTATTAATTAATTTTATGCTTGTAATGGTGCCAATAATATTTTTTGCCAATATAATTACAAAAGGAGACTTTATTAGCTCATTGCTATTTGCAATAACAATAGCAGTTGGATTAACTCCAGAGATGTTACCAGTAATTATGACATCAACATTAGCTAAAGGTGCTATTGAGATGTCAAAAAAAGAGACAATTGTAAAAAGGTTAGGATCAATTCAAACATTTGGAGAAATGGATATTTTATGTACAGATAAAACAGGAACTTTAACAGAAGATGAAATTATTCTTGAAAAATACATGGATGCAGAAGGAAAAGAAGATAAAAGAATTTTAAGACATGCATTTTTGAATAGCTATTATCAAACAGGTCTTAAAAATTTAATAGATGAAGCGATAATTTCAAGAGCAGAAACAGAACAGTTAGGATATTTAAAATCTAAATATGTTAGAGAAGATGAGATCCCATTTGATTTTACTCGTAGAAGAATGAGTGTTGTGTTAAAAGACGAAAGTGGAAAAAGGCAATTAATAACAAAAGGTGCAGTTGAAGAGATGATGAACATATGCACTTTTGTAGAATTAAATGGTGAAGCAATACCAATTTCAGACGAATTAAGAGCTAATGCAATGAAAGTATATGAAGAAAATAATATAGAAGGATTGAGAGTTTTAGCAGTTGCACAGAAAAATGAAATACATGGAATAGATACTTTTGGTGTAAATGATGAAAAAGATATGGTATTAATAGGATTTGTAGGTTTTCTAGATCCTCCAAAAGAGAGTGCTAAACCTGCTATTGAAGCATTAAGAAAACATGGTGTAAAAGTGATTGTATTAACAGGAGATAGTGAAGGTGTTGCAATAAATGTTTGTAAGAAATTAAAAATTGATACAGAAAATTATTTAGTAGGAACAGATATTGAGAATATGGATGATGAACAACTTAAAGAAGTATGTGAAAAAACAGTATTATTTGCAAAATTGTCTCCATTTCAGAAACAAAGAGTGGTAAAAGCATTTCAAGATAAAGGGCATACAGTTGGTTTCATGGGGGATCGGAATAAACGATGGACCTCCAATAAAACAATCAGATGTTGGGATATCTGTAGATAGTGCAGTTGATATTGCGAAAGAGACTGCTGATATAATATTATTAGATAAAGATTTAAATGTTTTAGAGCAAGGAGTTATAGAAGGAAGAAAAACATTTGCTAATATATCAAAATATATAAAAATGGCAACAAGTGGAAATTTTGGAAATATGTTTTCTGTTATGATTGCAAGTATATTTTTGCCGTTTTTACCAATGCTTCCAATTCATATACTAATACAAAATTTATTGTGTGATTTTGGACAGATGGGAATGCCTTTTGATAAAGTTGATGAAGAATATATAGAGAAACCTAAGAAATGGGAAACAGGCAATATAAAGAAATTTATGTTTTGTTTTGGAACTATGAGTTCAATTTTTGATATTTTCTGCTTTATAATACTATGGTATGTGTTAAAATACAATACAATTGAACAGGCTATCTTATTTCAAACAGGATGGTTTATGTTTGGAATAATATCACAAACATTAATAATTCACATGATAAGAACAGCAAAAGTACCATATATACAAAGTAAGCCGTCAAAGCAATTAGTTATATCAACTCTTGCAGTAACTATAATTACATTGATTATAGGGTTTTCAAAAATAGCAACAGTATTTAGTTTAGCAGTTTTAGACTCACAATATATGATTTGGTTAACAGTATTAATTGCAGGGTATGCAATAACAGTTCAATTTGTTAAAACAATATATATTAATATTAGTAAACAATGGATTTAAAACTATTTAGTTGTTCTAATATAAACCTCATGAGAATACAATTAAACAAAAGTATTCGTATGGGGGTTTTTCTTTATGAGAAGTTTATCAATAGAAGAACGTGCTGTAAAATTGGCACAATATATAATAGAAACGAAAGATACAGTAAGAGGTGCAGCGAAAAAATTTGGTGTTTCAAAATCTACAGTACACAAAGATATTGCAAATCGATTACTAAATATAAACTATCCTTTAGCAATGGAAGTGAGGAAAATATTAGATGAAAATAAAGCAGAAAGACATATAAGAGGGGGGTTGGCAACTAAAATGAAATACAGTCATAAAGAGGAAAATTTAAAGAGAAGAGTATTTTAAGGAAGATAATATTTATATATGAACAGATATTATAAAAATTTGATTAAATTTAATGTAAAATTAACGTAAACTTTATATAATCGAGATTTACAAATTATGTAAAATATGGTATAATAATGATATCTAGGAGAAATCCTGGTTTATATAGATAGCAAAATTTGCTCGGTTTCGAGCGGGGAGAGAGTTTGAGTTAGCAAGGGAAAAATTTTAAAATTAAAACAATGAGGAGGATTTCTTCAATGAACAAAAAAGTGATTAGCGTTATCCTTGCACTCGTAATGTGCACAACAATTTTTTCCACCGTCGCATTCGCGGCCGCCAGCACAGACCCGTATGGGTATTACTGGTGGGACAGTGTAGAAAACCGCTTGGCGGTTGACTACTACAAATATAGGACGTCCGACAGGGCTTTCTATATCGAAGATGGTGTTGAAGCAAAAAACAATACTATCTATGGACATGGATACACGAGAAACGACCTGAAAGCGTCAGACGCGGACAACATTGCCTATGACAGAGACGGAACTTTGTGGTATATAACCACAGGTGGAGCGTTGATGTCGAAAGGAATCGGTACTACTACATGGCAAACTATGTGGTCTTCAGGCGCCAGCAGAATTATCCGCAACGTTGACGACATCGGAATTGAAGTCGTTACAACAAGCGGTACGAAACGGCTAAGCGAATTAAGACCAGATGGGACAAACCCTCCGTCAACGGGGACTCCTCAGGCGCCAGATACTTCTAACGGGCATTACGTTCTCGAAAAGAAGGAGACAACTGGCAACATGAGAATGTACATGGAGTATTACCAAAACAGGCAGCTGCAATATCGTATATACTTTCGAGGCCCCAATGTGTGGGTCGAGCAGGCGAATACGACAATCTCAGAGCACTGTAAGGGCGCCAAGTTCATGGGTATTGACTCCCAAGGAGCAGTATACCTCTATGAACTTGATGGAACCTTAGTCAAATTCCAAAATGGGAAATGGAACAGATGCATCGAGATTACTTGCGATGGTGACCTGAAGTACTTTTCGTATGACAGGTACGGGTTCGCGGTCAGTTTCAGTACGCAAAACGGCACGTACAACCTGGATGGTTCCAGAAGGTAGAAATGCTTTTAAGGATCGTCAGGGTAGGTAAAACAAAACTCAAACTCTCTCAAAAAAATGCGGGGAAATAAATGAATCCCCGCTTTCCCCTTTTTATATGATTATTTTATTGGAATAACTGCGTTATTCCTTTTTTTGACAGATTATGTTAATAGTGGTATAATTATATTATCTGAATTCTAGCCCAGCGGGATATAAAGTTAACTGGGTGTTTACAGTAAAAGAGAGAGGGGCTTTGGAGCTGTTATTAAAATTATAAGGAGGAAAACTTATGAGAAAAGTAGCTGTTTACAGTTCCATAATAGTAGTAGCATTAGTTATTATTGCAGTATTGGTATCAACTGGAGCTGCGAATGCGGAACATGGTGACAATTCGCCATATAGTTATTATTGGTTTAACAGCGATAACGGGCGGATTACGGTTAGCTATAATGCATTTGATGTAAAAGAAAAAACGTATTTAACTACATCGGAGGCAGAAATAGCGGGCAAAAACCTACACCTAGGCAATCTTATTGTAAGGATAAAAGAAGCAGATATCAATTACTTTGGTTTTGACGCCAAAGGTACCCTGTGGTACATTGATGAATCTGATGACTTATTTGCAATAAGAAACAACAGATCTGAAAAAATACTGTCAAACGTAAAAATACTTGTACGAGATGACGATGACATCCTTATAAGCGTTGATACGTCAAGCGGTGAGAAAAAACTTTCAGATTTGTTGGTAAGATGAACCTGATCAAAGACCCTGAACTCTCTAGAAGCGCGAGGAAATAATTAACCTCGCGCTTTAAATTTTGCCACTACTTACTCTGATTTTTACATATATTTTATTCAAATTTAACTAATTTATAAGTGCTACCTTTTTTTATGTCTTTTTATACATTTTCTTATACTATTTCATGTTTCATTAACTATTCCTTTTTTATTTTTGGTTTCGAAACAAGAGAGGCTAGGTACCCAAAAAATACTGCTGCTGATAATCCACCAGCTGCTGCCATAGTACCTCCAGTAAATACTCCAATAAGGCCAGAAGATTTAATTTCACTTATGGTGCCTTTAGCCAGTAGACTACCAAATCCTGTTAATGGTACAGTTGCTCCGCAGCCTGCAAAATCTATTATATGCTTATAAATACCAAGTCCTCCTAATATAACTCCGCATGTAACATATGCGACTAAAATACGAGCAGGGGACAATTTAGTCTTATCTATTAGGATTTGACCTATTACACAAAATAGACCACCAACTAAAAATGCTTTTGATATCATATGCCAGTTTAAATTCATAATTCTTCCTTTCTAAAACGTGTTAACCAAGGCTAACAATACAGTTAATTTAAATTAACAACTAAGCTGAAACCTCTACCAGATGTGCGATTCCAGGTATGCTTTCGCCTTGCTGAGTACTAGTAGAATTCATTAATGCACCTGTTGCAATTATTATTACTTTTTTATACTTATTTTGTTTAAACATCTCATAAACATATCCTGAGAAAACACTAGCTACACATCCGCATCCAGAACCACCAGAATGAGTGTCTTGGTTTTCTTTGTCGAAAATAAGGGCACCACAGTCATTATAATTTGCTTTAATGTTATATCCTTTAGAACTTGATAAATCTATTAAAATATCTCTACCAATATGGCCTAAATCACCTGTTAGGATAGCATCATAATCACTTGGTTTCTTGCCAGTATCTGTAAAATAGGTAATTAATGTATCAAAAGCAGCTCCAGCCATTGCAGCACCCATATTATTTGCATCTTTTATTCCCATATCAACAATTTTTCCAGGAGTTAAATTTGATATATATGGTCCAATCCCGGATTTGGATAATACAGCAGCGCCAGCGCCAGTTACAGTCCATTGGCTAGAAGGTGGTCTTTGATTTCCGAGCTCTAAAGGGAACCTGAATTGTTTTTCTGCACTGCAAAAGTGGCTTGAACTGGCACAGAGTACGTTTGTGGCAAAATCTCCGTCGATACAAATTGAGCCTAGTATTAATGCTTCTACAAAGGTAGAACAGGCTCCAAATATTCCGAAAAATGGAATATTACTTTCTCTTAGCCCAAAAGAAGAAGAAATACATTGATTTAACAAATCGCCAGCAAAGCAGAAATCTATGTCATTAGATGCGATTCCAGCCTTTGATACCGCATAAGTTACAGTTTCTTTAATGATTTTACTTTCAGCTTTTTCCCAAGATTTTTCACCCCAGAACTCATCTTCTAAACACTGATCAAAAAACTGATGAAGTGGACCGCTTTTTTCTTTTGGGCCAACAATTGATGCTGTAGATAAAATGTTAACAGGGTTATTCAAAAAATAGCTTTGTTTTCCAACTTTTTTCATAATTACTAAATCCTTTCTAAACCAATGTTAAATTTTGAGTATTAAAAATTATATATATTAGACCAACAATAATACTAGAAGATATTCCAAATACAAGAACAGGGCCTGCGACAGTAAACATTTTACCGGCCTACACCCATAATATATCCTTCTGACTTATATTCCATAGCAGGAGACGCAATTGAGTTTGCAAAACCAGTTATAGGAATGAGTGAGCCAGCTCCGGCAAATTTTCCAATTCTATTAAAAATATTTAGAGCTGTAAGAAAGGCACTTAAAAAGATTAAGATGATTGAAACAGTAGTATATGATAAGGTTTCATCAAGGTTTCTTGATTTGCAAAATTCAAAAATGATTTGGCCAATACTACAAATTAATCCGCCAACCCAAAATGCGTTAAAACAATTCTTTATTATAGGGGAATCGGGGGTTTTTTGATCTACATACACCTGATATTCTTCGTTACTTTTTATTTCTTTCATTTTACCTCCTCATATATTAGCATTATTAGTGTTTGGAGGTTCTATAAAAAAAGAAATATCCAAATCAACCATATATTCAACAATTTTATTATTATTAATCCTTGCTTTTTGTTCTAAAATAGTAATACAAGATAAACGATTAAGGGTTAAAGCAGCTTCTTCAATAGTCCTTACAATTGCATCTTTCCACGAAATATTTGAGTATCCAGTTACTTTAATATGTTTTTCTGCAGTCATAATAAATTCCTCCATGTTTTTTATTCTTCTTTATAATTTCCAATAAATACATATATTATTCATAAAAAAATCATAAACCATAATTAAAATAATAATATAGTTTGTATAAGAGATTTGCAGTTTGTATGCATAACTTGAAAAGGAGTTTTAAGAAATATGGAAGAATTAGAACATAAACATTTAAATTTGTTAAGTAAAATTTATAAGAATATACAAGAGGTTTCTGAAGAGATAATAAATCTTCAGGCTATTTTAAATTTACCTAAAGGAACAGAATTGTTTTTAAGCGATTTGCATGGAGAGTATGAAGCTTTTATACATATTCTGAATAATGGGTCTGGGATTATAAAAAACAAAATTGAAATAATATTTGGAACTACAATATCAGAAGAGGATAGAAAACGTTTATGTACTTTGATATATTACCCTGAAGAAACAATGAGCTTAGTAAAAAAAGAACGAAAAAACATGAATGACTGGTATAGAATAACATTATATAGACTTATACAAGTTAGCAGGTCGATTAGTTCAAAATATACAAGATCAAAGGTTAGAAAAGCACTTCCAGAAGGATTTGACTACATTATAGATGAACTCTTAAATATTCAAGATGGGGATGAAAATAAAGAAGATTATTATAAGCAAATTATTGAAAGTATAATAGACTTAAATAGGGCAGATGCCTTTATTACTGCTATTTCAAACCTTATTAAAAGAATGGCTATAGATCATTTGCATATTGTAGGTGATGTTTTTAATAGAGGACCAGGTGCTCCGATTATAATTGATAAGTTAATGGAGTTTCATAGTTTAGATATTCAATGGGGTAATCATGACATTTTATGGATGGGAGCAGCTAGTGGTAATGAATCTTGTATTGCAAATGTTGTAAGAATATGTAGCAGATACGATGCTTTAGCGACATTAGAAGATTCATATGGGATAAATATAAGACCTCTTGCAACATTTTCTGCTGAAACATATAAAGATGATGAATGTAGTGCGTTTATGCCACACAGTAAAGAAGAAACAAGATATATGAACACTGATAAAATAGTTATGTCTAAAATACAAAAAGCAATATCTATAATACAGTTTAAAGTAGAAGGACAGTTAATAAAGGAACACCCAGAGTATAAGATGAAAGAGAGATTGCTTTTAGATAAAATGGATTTGGAAAAAGGGATTGTAAAAATTGGTAAAGAAGAATATAAGCTAAATGATACTAATTTTCCAACAGTGAATTCTAAAAGCCCATATAAATTAACATCTGAGGAACAAGAAATAATGGAAAGGCTAAAAAGTTCATTCATAAACAGTGAAAAATTAAATAGACATGTTAATTTTCTATACTCAAAAGGAAATATGTATAAAAAATTCAATTCAAATATATTGTTCCATGCGTGTGTTCCAATGAGTGAAGATGGAGAATTTGAAATGATAGAAATTATGGGGAAAAAACTAAAAGGAAAAGAACTTTTAGACCATATAGAAAATGTTGCCCATAAGGCATTTTTTACTAAAGATCCAGAATCAGTTGATTTAATGTTGTATTTTTGGGAGCGGACCGAAATCTCCACTTTTTGGTAAAGAAAAAATGGCAACTTTTGAAAGATATTTTATAGACGATAAAATAACTCATAAAGAGAAAAAGGATCCATATTATACATGGATTGATGAAAAAGAAATTTGTAAAAAGATTTTAGAAGAATTTGGCTTAGATGTAGAAATAGGTCATATTATAAATGGGCATATGCCAGTTAAAGCTAAAGATGGTGAAAATCCAGTAAGAGCTGATGGAAAATTAATTGTTATTGATGGGGGATTTTCAAAAGCATATCAACCAACTACAGGTATAGCAGGATATACCCTGACATATAATTCACATGGACTTGTACTTGCTGCTAATGAAAAATTTGAGTCGAAAGACAAAGCGATTAAAGATGGGATAGATATAAAAAGTGAAAAGATTTTGCAAGAAGATGTGGTGGTTAGGAAAAAGGTTGCAGATACAGACATTGGGGAGAGATTGAAAAAAGAAATTATAGAGTTAAAAAAATTATTGGAAGCATATAGACAAGGAATAATAAAAGAAATATTTTAAAGTGTTTTTAAATATAAAATAGATTCGTGTTTTAACAGAGTTTGCAAAGAAAAACGCATAATATTACATTTTAATTACGTTTGAATTACTCTTTGATTAAATCTATTGACCTTTATGTTGAAAAGTATTATAAATAAGATATATAACAAAATTTATATGTCTTATTTTTGTATCTTTGTATCATGAGATAGATAAAGGAGAATCCTGTGCAAAATTGTTTAGGTATTTATGTAGAAGATAATTTAATAAAATATGCTAAAGTGTCAAAAGAGAAAGACTCAATAAAGGTTGAGGCATTTAATGTCGAATTTTTTGAGAACTTAGGAGAAACTTTAAATAGAATAATAAAAGAGACTAATAGTGAAAAAGTACCAATAAGCATGAATGTATCAAATGAATTATACAATTATTTTGATATTTTTTCTATGCTTAGCAAACAAGATGCTAAAAAGTCTGTTGATATAGAGTTTGAAACAATTTGTGCATCTAAACAATATAATATGAACTCGTTAGAAACAAGATTCGCTCTGATACCAGATAAGAAAGATAAAGAAAGACTTAATGTATTACATATTGCAACAAATCAGGTAGATATGAATAAAAAGGCTAAAGAACTAGGAAGATATAAAATAAGTTCTTTAATGCCAATATCAACAAGTATAGTAAATTTATTGGAAGTTAAGCCAAATGATAACATGGCTATAATAAATATAGAAAATGAAGTGAAAATAACAATAATAATGGATGGACAGATAGTTAAAGTAGACGTTCTAGAAGAAGGTATGGGAACCATACTAAATGAAATAAATCAGTCAGAAAACTCGATGAAGAAAAGTTATGATTTATGTAAAAATATGACAATATATGGAGATACAACAGGAGCAGCAGATGGGGATTATTCAGGATATGTAGTATCAGCTTTATATAAAATGGTGGCAGATTGTAAAAAAATTATTGATGATCCAGCATATGAAAATATAGATAGAATCTATATTTCAGGTTTAGGAATAGTAATAAACAATATAGATTTGTATTTCCAGGAATATTTTCCAAATATGAAATGTGAAATACTAAAACCATTTTTTATTGAAGGCTCTTCTGTAAATATACCTGTAAAAGAATATTTAGAAGTGAACTCAGCAATAGCACTAGCTTTAGATGGAGTTGGATATAAAAATAAAGATCTAGACTTTGTATCTAGTGCCTCTGTTGGAGTAGATTTTAGTTCGTTGAAAAATTTATTTAGAGGTGGAATAGCTTTTGAAGGACCGTTCCAAGCAATAGAAAGACTATTTATGAGAATGATAACAGGTACAGTAATATTATTAATTGGATTTATAAGTGTGAGTACTTTTATAGCATATAGGATAGATGTGAAAACAGAAGAAGTTGATAGTCTTTTACTAGACTCACAAGCAGAACTTAAAAAAGTACAAGAAGACATAAACTTGATAGATCAGCAAAACACAAAATATCAATCTTGGATAGACTCTATTAAAAATCTAGAAAAAACATCAGAGGAGATACAACAGGGTAGAATAATAGATAGATATGCTATACCAAATTTATTAACTAAAATTGGAAATCAAATTCCAGAACAAGTAACATTACTTGAAGTATACAATGATGAAAATGATCATATAGTTATTAAAGCTGAATCAGAAAGATATGAGCAACTAGGATATTTTAAAGCTATTATTGAAACAAAAGGAATATTAACAAATGTAAAGGCTACAAGTGGTATAAAAGAAGTAACAGATACTAATGAAGCAAAAGAAAATGTTGTAGTTACAATTGTGATAGAGGGAGATTTGCCATGATAATAAGAAAAGTTCTTATAGTACTTTTATTAGTTTTTATGATTTTCTGCTGTTACTCTATGATTACCAGTGGTTTTGAACTAGGAGCACTTAAAATAAATAGCTATGAAGAGGTAAGTACAAAAAGCAGTGAATTAGATATGAAAACTAATATTTTAAATAAAAACAATACTGACACATTTGAAGATAAGAAAAAAACAGTACAAGCTGTTATGGAAAAATATATTAGTTTGAAAAATGAATATAACTCATTAATGTTAACAAATGCAAATGAAAATGCATATCAATCTGAAGAGATATATGATGTAGGGTTTTTATGGACAATAACAGGAGCATATGCTTCAAAAGAAAACCTGATATTACAACTAGATATATATAAAAGTAAATTAAATATAGCACATGACATTTCTACAGGAAGCATGAGCTACACAATATGTGATTTAGATTTTACTGTATATGGACAATACTCATCAATATATGATTTTCTATATAGTATTGAAGAAGATGATAGATTAGGATTTGAAATTAGAAATGTATTTGTAGAAAGAAATCCTTTGAGAGTACCAGCTCCAACAGCACCTAAATTACCTTTAGAGGTGTCAACTCAAGAGGAGTGGGATCAATATCTTATAGATTTAAAGAACTATAATATGTATCCATATCCTTTGAAATGTAAATTTACTGTAATAGGAATCCCTGTTGATAGAAATACATTATCAACATTAACACCATCAATAGATGCTGATGATGTAACTACTCCAACAGTTGAAGTTGAAATTAAGAACAGTGAATTTAATAGACCAAGAAGTGCTGAAGAGACAGAGCAAGGAGCAAACACAACAAATACAACTAACACAAATACAGCTAGCACAAATTAATAAGTAAATTAGGAAACTTAAGATATATATGAAAACTTATGATTATTCATAAGTGTAGAAAACAAAAGAAAGGGAAATGAGATGGAAGATAAAGCAGGAGGAAACTTAGTAAGAGAAATATTTGTATTTGCATTATTAGTTATGGTAATAGTATTTACTTTAGGAATGTTATTTTATGACTATATTCCTACTGATAAAAACATTTCACAAATACCTCAATATATAAGTTCAAGCGATGTAAACACTGTTAAACAAGAAATAGAAGCAGATTATACATTAGATTCAGAATCATTAGACATGCCAGATTGGTCATATGTTATAAATGAATCAGATTTAAAAACATTTGCATCAAAAAAAGAATATATTAGTGGAATAAAAGATAATCCATTTCACGATGAATACCCATATAAAGGTGTAATATTTGAATATGATATTGAAGAAGAAAATATAAATGCAAGACAAGCAGTAGATGTAATAGGAAGAACAAGTGGAATCACAGGAACAGGTTATAGTACAAGTTCAAATACAAGTTCAACGAGCGCAAACGGAACATATTTTGAAAAAAATACAAAGTAGGGTATTATTTATAATTTAAATATATACAAAAAACAAAAAATTTAAACAAAATCAAGGAGGAAAATTATGTTTAAAAATCAAAAAGGTATAACTTTAGTATCTTTAGTTATAACAATTATCGTTATGTTAATTTTAGCCGGAGTATCTATAGCAATGGTATTAGGAGATAATGGTGTTTTAACACAAGGTACAAGATCAGTTGAAAGAACAACTCTTTCAGCACTTGAAGAAGAAGCTTCAAACGCAGTTATAGCTGTTTCAACAGAAGGATATGGAATATGGGCTGAAACAGGAGCAGACATAAGAGATTATGTTACAATACAAAGAATAAATGATCAGTTAGCATTAGCAGGAAGTAACTTAGTATTACAGGGAACAGCTACAGATACATTTACTACTGGTACTGGAATAGCTGTAACATTTACTAATGGTGCTGTTTCATATGATGCAACAGTAACTAGTGCATCAAATGGAGCTCTTTCAGTTGATAAAGGATGCTTTATAGCTCTAAATTCAACTATTGGTAACACACCATAAGATTAATTTAATTTTACTAAAGGACTTAAAGGGCATATGCATTATGTATAATGTATATGCCTATTTAAGAATAAATGAGTATATTACTGTATTAGGAATAAAAAACATGGAGGAATGATGTGAACTTAATTTTTGGCATAATAATTTTCATAATAGGAACATTATTTGGAAGTTTTCTTACACTTGCCATTTATAGGATACCGCTTAAAAAAGATATTACACATGAAAGATCATTTTGTCCAAGTTGTAATCACAAATTAGGTTTTCTTGATTTGATTCCAGTTCTTAGTTACATACTTTTAAAAGGTAAATGTAGATATTGTGGTGAAAAAGTTAGAATTAGATATTTGCTTTTGGAAATATTTTCAGGATTAGCATTATTGCTTGGATTTGTATCATTAGATATAAATACTGTTTCTTTAGATATGTCAAAAGTAATTGAATTTATTTCTTTTATTTTCATCTATGTAACGATAATGATAGTATCTGGTATTGATAAAGAAAGTAAAAGTATTAATAAATCAGTAATTATATTTGGTGTAATTATGGAACTGATGTATATAGTGTATTTATGTATAGTAGAAAATGCTAATATATATGGATATGTTATATACTTGGTTTTCATGTTTGTGCTATTTTTAATAGACTACATTTTGAAAATGAGAAATGGAGAAAGTACATATCTAATAGGAGTATTAATGTTTTGTATGTACTTAAATCTGTGTATAGGTTCATATTTGTTATTGATAGTTGCAATAGTTACAGCTATTATATCAATATTATATAATATAATTAATCAGGTAAAATATGCTACAAAAGATAGTGCAGATATATTAAATGAGAGTATAAAAAAAGAATTGCCAGTAGGATTCTTTTTAGGAATATCAACAATTATAATTATTATAATTGAAAATTTTTGTTTAAAGATTTTATAAATTTTAGAGGTGACATATTATGAAAAAAAATGTTTTATTAAAACTAAATAATGAAAAAGGATTAACAGGTATAGATGTAGTTGTTGGTACAAGTATTATTATAATAACTATTGTTGTAGTTACTATGATAGCATTAAATATTGATTTAGGAGGAAAATCAATTAATAGAACAGCAGGTGCTACAAGAATTGCAACTACTATGTTAGAACAGATTGAAAAAATGTATTATGATGAAATTGGTGAGATTGGAATTCGTAAAAGTGTATCTGTTACAACAGAACCAACTGGTGAGCTAAAAAGAATAAAAGATATTGTTGATGGATTAGTAAACTCTGAATATATTGTTGTTCCAGGTGATGATAATGGTGCTGGAGGAAACACTAGAGAAAATAAGGTAATAATTGATGGAAAAGAAGTAACAGGTATACAATTCTTTAATGTGAAAATACCGAAAGGATATATAGTTGAAATAACAGTTGGAGAAACACATAGAGATGAAAGATTAAGTGTTGGTTCAAGTTATGTTGTATTTAATGGATTACCAAGATTTGATTTAATGAAAGATGTAACTATTAATGTAAGATATTTAGTAGGACAAAAAGAAAACAATGTGTCAGTATCAACAGTTAAGAAAAGAGAGATTATAGAAGAATGTAATAGACCAGACTTAAAAGCTTTATCAAATGATTTATCTAAAGTTGTGCCTGTAAAATATAATCCTGTTATGAGTAATGATATTAAGTATGAAGCTACAGAAGAAACAGATACAGAATGGTATGAATATTCTGGTGGAAGCTGGGCGAAAGCTATACTTTTAACTGGTGCAACTAATATAAACGATATATTAGCTGACGTTAATAAAATAAGGGATAATATGTATGTATGGATACCTAGATATGCTAATATAGGAAGTGATGTAAAATTCCTATATGCTGATACAAATTATGCAATAGATAAAGATGGAAAAATAATAGGAGGATATCTTTTGGATTCTGGCACAAAGACTACAGACATAACACTAAATACATATAAAGTAAATACTAGTGCAGAACATACACCACCTTCAGAATTTTCAAGTGGGGAAAAGGGATTATGGATAAAGGCAACAACTATTAGTAGTAGTACGTCTATAGCTTATAATTTAGATGTAAGTGAAGAATATGGTCCAGTAAAGTTACATTTAGAATAATAGTGTAGATGTAAAATGTTGGTAATTAAAAAAAAGTATTTTATTTACACAAATTTTAATGTATAATAAAGTAAGATACAAAAGAGAAAGGAGCAAATTACATGCCGGTTAATACAAAGATACCAATTGGTGTTGAACTCGTAAAAAAAGGAATAATAAGTCAAAGCGATGTAGAAGCAGCAATTGAGTATCAAAAAGAACATCCAGAGAAAAAACTGGGAGACGTTATAAACATATTGAATTTATGCCCACAGCAAGAATTGATTAAGGCAATGGGCGAAATCTTACATGAAAATGTAATTGTTTTAAATTTAGATATTATAAAAATAGTAGTTACAGATTATTTGCCTTTAGAACTATGCAAATCTTCTAAAGCTATTATATTTGATGTAATAGGAAATAAAGCTAAAGTATGTTTTGCTGATACTTCGAATGCGAAATCAATAGAAGAAGTGAAACTTACTTTACAAAGTCGTAATTTAATAATGGAAAAGTATTTAACATTTGAAACTAATATTTTAAATGTTTTAGAAGCATTAGAAGGTCAAAAGAAGACTACAATGGCTACATCAGGAGAAGTAACAAATTTAGTAGATACAATTCTTAAAACTGCTATGGAAAAAAGAGCTAGTGACGTACATATTGAGCCAATGGAGGAATCTGTAAGAGTAAGATACAGAATAGATGGAGAGTTAGCTACAGTTGCAAGTGTAGATAAAAAGAAATTAATGCAAATGGTTGGTAGATTAAAAGCTATTTCAAATATGCATCAAGAAAAACAGGAATCACAAGATGGTAGAATATTGCTATATCCAGATTTTAATATTCGTGTATCCTCACAAAAGACAATAAATGGAGAAAAGTTTTGTTTAAGACTTTTAAAGAAAAATTCTGGTGTAAAAAACATATTTGATTTAGGTTTTACAGCAGATGAAAAAGTATTAAAAAATTGTTTTGATAAAAGAAATAGTATAACAGTTATTGCTGCTCCTACAGGAGAAGGAAAAACAACAACTCTTTACAGTATATTGGATTATTTAAATAGACCAGAAATAAATATAACAACAGTAGAAGATCCTGTTGAAATTCGTGTGCCTGGAATTAATCAGATTGAAATAGATGCTAGAGCTTCATTTGCAAGTGCATTAAGAACAATATTAAGGCAAGACCCAGATATTATACTTTTAGGAGAGATTCGTGATTTGGAGACCGCAGAAATTGCTCTTCAAGCTGGACAAACAGGACATTATGTGTTATCTACAATACATACAATAAATGCAATTGAGGTTGTAACAAGATTAAGAAAAATGGGAATATCAGATTATGATATATCAAGTACATTAGCAACAGCAGTTTCACAAAGACTTATAAGAAAGATTTGTCCGGAATGTGCAGTTAAAAGAAAATTTTCACAAGAAGAAAAAGATATTATAACAGGATTTAAAAGTAAATTTAATGATGAAGTTGATTGGGAAGGTAAATTTACATATGATATAAAGGGATGTAAAGCATGTAGCCATACAGGTTTTTTAGGCAGACTTGCTGCATTTGAAATATTAAATATAACAGATGAAATAAAAGAAGTAATATCTTTAGGAGAATCAAGTGGAAAGATTAGAGATATTGCATTAAAAGAAGGATACAGACCATTATATATAGATGCGATTAATAAAGTTATAAATGGAACTTTAACATTAGAAGAAGTAAATAAGAAATTAGCGTTATTCTAATTTTGAAATTTATACAATAAACAAATGAAAAGGAGAAATTATCATGCTAAAGATTGAAAGTATTATTAAAGAATCAATAGAAAAAGATGCTTCTGATATTCATTTACTATATGGACTAAAACCAATTATGAGGGTAAAGAGAGAATTAGTTGAAATAAAGGGAATAGACCCATTAGAAATGGCAGATCTTCTAGATATATATGATTACATCGTTAAAGGTAATGTTGATAAAGATAATATATATAAGAAGGAAAGAAGATTAGATACAGCTATTGTATTTGAAGGTATTCGTCTGAGGGTTAACGTGTCATATTCTGATGAAAAACCAACAATTACAATGCGTATTATAAAGAATGAATTACCTAAGTTTGATGATTTAGGACTTCCTGATACAATTAAAAGAATGACATATCAACCTCAAGGAGTTATACTAGTTACAGGAAAAACAAACTCTGGAAAAACAACAACCTTAAGTGCATTAATAGATGAAATTAATATGGCTCAGAATAAAAAAATATTAACACTAGAAGCTCCCGTAGAGTATAAACATACAAGTAAAAAATCGATTATAGTTCAGAAAGAAGTAGGGCCTGGAAAAGATTGTTTGACTTATGATGTTGGAGTTATAAACGCACTAAGAGAGGACTGCGATATACTTGTTATCCGGAGAGGTTCGTGATAGAATAACAATGGAAGCAGCTATAGATATGGCAGAATCTGGACACTTGGTTATAGGAACATTACATACAAAATCGTGTGCAGAGACAATCGACAGAATTATAAACTTTTATGACCCTAGTGATCAGGCTCAAATTAAAAACTTACTTTCAGTGCTACTTAAAATAGTTGTATCACAAAGACTATTAAGATCAGATAAAACAAATGAGTTAGTTTTAGTTCCTGAAATAATGGTTGTAGACCAAGTAGTTGGGGCATGTATAAGAAAAGAGAAATTCAGTGTTGCTGAAATAGAAGATGCTATACAGGGTAGTTCTGAAAAAGGAAGTAAAGGGTTAATAACTGCACTTGCAGAACTTCACGTTCAAGGAAAATTATCGTTAGCACAAATAAAGAATCAAGTAGATGAAAAGAATTATGATACTTTAAATAGAACAATTATGCAGTTAAATGCAAGAAAAGTTGTAAGCTAAAAAAATACTACAGAAATGGAGGATGGATAAATGCCTAAATTTCGCTATAGAGCAATGACGAAGCAAGGACAGATAGTAACCAATGTAATGGAAGATGCAAATAAGGAAAGTTGCGTAGTTAAGCTTAAAAGAAATGGTTTAGCACCAATTGCTATAAAGCAAGTAATCACATTTACATCTACTAGAGATGATGTGAAAAATAAAAGAGACCTTACAGTAAGTGAAATGATGAAAAAAATGGGTAAAACAACTGCTGTAGACGACGAAGGAAAAATTCAAGGAAGACAACCAAAGGTATATAAGCAAGAATGGGTAGCAAGATTAGATAGAGCATTAATTTCTACAGAAAAAATTACTAGTAGAGATATTAGAATTTTTACCCAAAACTTCTATTTACTTAAAAAGGCGAGTTTTAATAATATACATGCGTTAACTACAGTTATTGAAACAACAGAAAATAGAAAGTTTAAAAACATTCTTGAAGACATATTAGCAGGTGTTGAATCAGGACAATATATGTATACAACTATGGAATATTACTCAAATGTATTTCCTTTTATATATATGAATATGATTAAAGTTGGTGAATTGTCTGGATCATTAGAGCAATCTTTAGAACAAGCGGTTAAATTCCTTGATGATAGCGATACTTTAAATAGGAAAGTAAGGAAAATATTAGTACCTAATATTACAATGTTTGTTGGTATAATAGTGTTATTATTTGCGGCTGTAATTATAGGTGTTCCTATGCTTAAAGGGGTATTTGAGTCAATGGGTTCTAGTGAACAGCTACCAGCAGTAACATTATGGTTTGCAGACTTTGTAGATAAGCTTATTTTACATTGGTATATACCTGTTGGGCTAATTACAGTAGCAGCAGCAGGATTTTATACATATATTAATACTCCAGTAGGAAGATATAAATTTGATTTCTTTAAGTATAAAATGCCTATATTTGGTAAACTGATATATCTAATAGATTTTGCAAGATTAACTAAAAACATGCTTCTTAACTTGCAAAATGGTATTAGAATACAAGATGCATTAGATGTAAGTAAAAACGTTGTAAAAAATACAGTTATGCTATCAATGATAGAAACTGCTATAAATAATATATATGTTGGACAATCATGGATTGATCCATTTGAAGCTGCAGGATTAGGTAGCTCCATGAGTATAGAGATGTTAAAGATAGGTATGCAAACAGATTTAACCGAAATGATGGAAAAACTGGGAGTATATATGCAGGTAGATATTGACAATACTTTAGAGAAGATTGTTAAAGTGCTACCAGAAGTATCATACCTGATAGTTGGTATTGTATTAGTATTCTTCGTAGTAGTAGTACTTGTACCTTGTATACAGGTTTACATGGGAGGTTTCTTATTCTCAGCATACGCAGACTATATATAAGAAGAATAAAAAAACGCGACCTAAGAGGGTCGCTTTTTTACTTAATTTAGGAGGAATTTATGAAAATAGGTGTAGATATTGGGGGAAGCCATATAGGAATAGGTATTATAGAAGAAAATAAGATAATTGCAATAAAAGATAGATTGTTTACTAAAGAAGACAAACAACAAATAGAAAAAGTCATTATAAATGAAATTCAAAATATGATTTCTGAATTACTATTAGAAAATAATTTGAGAATAGAAGATATAGAATTAATAGGAATTGCTTGCCCAGGTACCATACATGATGGAAAAATAATAAAAGCAGGGAATTTGAATATAAAGGATTTTGATTTAATAAGTAGATTAAAGGAGATATATAATGTTCAGATTCAAATAAGAAATGATGGAAAATGTGCAGCTCTAGCTGAAAAAGTTTATGGCTCTATGAAAGAATACAATGACTGTATATTTATGAATATAGGCACAGGGATAGGCGGGGCAACATTTATGGGAGGTAAACTATTAGAACCTAAAAGGTATTCAGGTTTTGAGTTTGGACATATGGTTGTAGAAAAAGACGGAATACTTTGTAGCTGTGGGAAAAAAGGATGTTTAGAAAGATATGCATCAATAAAAGTATTAAAAACAAAAATTACGGATACTTTGGATATAAATAGTGATATATCAGGGCAGTACTTAAGAGAAGAGCTTTTAATAAAAGATCATCCAGGAGTAAAAGAAAACATAGACGAATTTTTAGAATACCTAAAAATAGGTATATGCAATTTAATAGATATATTTGAACCAGAAGCTATATGTTTTGGTGGAAGTTTTTCATATTATGAAGGAACAATAATATTTGATAAATTAATAGAAAAAATAAATGAACCAAATTCTACGCTTAATGAAGGAGAAAGACCTAAAATAATAACAGCTGACTATAAAAATGATGCAGGAATAATAGGTGCAACAATAATTTAATTAAAAAAATCAACATCAGGATAGACAGAAATGAACATTTAATAAATTTTTCGTTATTTTCTTGTATCTCTTCTAGCAAATGGATGCTTACTGTTACGGAATTATTACTGTTTATATTGAATATTATCGTTACCTTACGTTTCTGTTCTTTAGGTGAAATGAATAACAGCATTCTTTGACATAAAAAAATAAAAGCTCATTAATTTTTATCTTAATAAGCTTTTGTTTTATATATTTAAAACTACTATATTATTTCTATTCCGCCCCATTCTACTATTACAAAACCATCTCTTGTAGGTGTTTCTAAATTTTGTTCTGTTGTATTTTTTATTTTATTTAATGGTTTGAATTCCATCATTACTCTTATTATAGTATCTGGTGTTGGTGCGATTTTTAATGGCATGTTAGCATTTATTTCTTCTATTGTTTGAAATCTGATAAAATTATATATATTGCTTTCTAATTTAGGTAACCAATATATAATAAATTCGTTTGCCTCTCTTTCCGTTAATCCTAGTATTGCTAACTTTTCTTCTAGGAAAGAAGCTGTATCTTTTCCTTCCACAACAAATCCTTCTGTTAGATTAGGATTTATTATATTTATACCTTCCCAATATAGAGAATATTGGCTTCTGCCAGTTTTCAAATCTATTAAATCTCCATTAGGCTTTGCTAATACATTCCATGAATTTTCATATTTTGGATAAGTATGTGTTAGATTTTCTGGCTTCCCTAATGTCACAGTAACTTCTAGTTCTTTTGTCGGATATAAATAAATAATAGGTTTATAAGCATCTCCCGGTGTTGATGTATTTTTTGAACTTATGTCTAATTTTACATTATTCACATTTTTATCTAATACAATATAATGTATTATTCCATTTCCACCTGAAACAAGGCCACCATATTCAGTGCAAAAAGATATTTTTGCTGTATTATCGTTTACAGAGAAACTTGTCAAGTCTGCCCTATGTAGTACTGCATGTATTTTATAAATATCTATTAGTAGCAAATTATGAGTTTCAAAGAATTCACTATTAAATTTTTCTTCTGGTATTGATTCATACCAGTTAGTATAACGTCTATCATACTGTATTTTATATTCTTCTTTAATGTTTTCCATTTCTTCATTAAGTCGTTTCATCATTCTATCCATCTTTTTAAAGTCTAAACTATCTTCAGCTTCGGTATATGATTTTTTATATGAAGCATAATTGCTAAATTCATACCAATTGTCTGTCTGATTTATTAAATGTTTATCTATTTTTATACACAAGTTCAGATATTCTGCATATGAGTTTATGATTCTCCAATCTTTATTTTCTAAAAAAGGTTTCTCATTATAGCTACTATGATCGGTAGTAATATAATATTTACCTTTATAATATTCAATATTAGTAACTCTTTTTGTTCTAAATATTGCAAAATACACTAGCCCCACTAAAACTATTATTCCAATAATACTTAAAATTACCGCTGTTTTTAAACTTATTTTTATTTGCTTTTTTTCTTCCATATATAAATTCTCCCTCATAAATTTATTATATATTATTATAGCAATTATAACAATAATTTCAACAACATTATTTAATTTTTCTTATTACCAGTTATGTATCGCTTCTAGTGTCTTTTGTACATTTCTATCATTATTTCTATTTTCATTGGTATAACCACCTTTTTTCGTTTCGCTTAATTCTTTTCGCTATGAATTTAGGTTTACCTTCTTTAATTTTCTGCATAATAAAAAACTTGCTATTTCTAACAAGTCTTTTTACTATATTCTAGTGGTACTGTTACTGTAAACTATCCAACAAAGAAATATGTGGTTGTTGAATAGTTCTGTTTTGAACTGTATGGTGACCCGTACGGGAATTGAACCCATGATTTAGCCTTGAGAGGGCTACGTCTTAACCGCTTGACCAACGGGCCATAAATAACCTATTACTTGTTATTTATACCATATTTGTATATTTTCGTCAATGAAAACTATTTATTTATACAATACATTTATATCTACAGGCCAATCAACTCCTTCGATTTCACCATCGTCACATATTTGCCAAATCATATAGTCGCCAGTATAATCAGTTTGTTCAGCATCCTTTGTGTAATGTGCAAGCCAGATAGGGTATGTAGTAGGAAACCAAATATCTTCTAAGTATCTTTTGCTACTATAAAGCATACCACTATAACCATTTTGAGTACATATATCTAAAAAAGCATTTGCGTTAGCTGTTAGCTTATAAAAGCTTATTTGATAAGAATTAAAATTTTTCCATTCTTCCCAGTCATAAACAATAGGTAAATCAATCTTATAATCTTTAATTTGTTCTAAAACCCATTTCGCATCACGTATTGCATGATCTATACCAGTTGCATAGGAGTAATAGTATACACCTGCAGGAATATCATACTTATTTGCTTCTATTATATTACGTTCAAATTTAGGATCTAGAACATATTCTCCATTTCTTCCGAACAGCAGTACCAACACGTATATATATAAATTCTACACCTGCCTCTTTTATCTTTTCAAAATCTACATCTTCTTGCCATTTAGAAATATCAAGGCCAATAAGGGTTGTATCAGTTTTGTGTTTCTCTATAATATCACTAAATAAGGTAACTTTTACATTTGTTACAGGAGATTGGTCACTTTTTTCAATTACTTTTAAATTAAAATCTTTGATAGTCTTATTACCACTGCTATCTGTAGCTATATAAGTTAAAGGATATGTTCCAACTGTATTTAAATCATAAAATCCATCAATATATCTAGATGGAGAGTCATCAGCATTATCTCCACAAAGGATTTTATCTATTAAATTGTCTTCGCTTTCAACAGTAATTGAATATGAGTCGCTAAGCCAAATTATTGGAGGTATATCGTCTGTGACCGTTATATCGTAAGAATATGAAGCTTTTCTATTGTCATCATTAATGAAATCGAAATAAACAGTTTTTATACCAGCAGAAGTAGTATCAATAGTAAAATCGTCTGAAATAACACCATTTATACTAATAATAAAATCTGATACCTTTTTTTTACCTAAAAATTCTATTGTTAAATCTTCTACTAGAGTTATTTCTATTTTAGGTTTAATATTTAATATTAATAAAACAGTTAATATTAATAAAATAATAATTATTAATATTATAATTATTTTTTTCATATTATATATCCTTTCATTTTGTAATAGAATTATTTTATCATAAATAATATAATAATACAAAAATAGAAACAAAAAAGCTCATGCTTTTATAAAAGCATGAGCTGCTACCTTTATTTACTGTTTAAATACACCTTTGATTTTAGCTTCAACTACTAATCCGATTATTTGGATTGGTAATGACACGATTTCGTCATAACTGTAATCTATAGGTGTATAATTAGGATTTTTTGATATAAGCATAACGCCTTTGTTAGTTTTGATAACATCTCTTATAATTGGAGTGTCTTTGCTAATAAGAACAACACAAGTCTGACCTGACTTGAAATGCTCCTGCTTTTTTACGACAACCATATCGCCATCACAAAGAGGGAACATACTGTCTCCATTAAGCTTTAATACAAAATACTCGTCAGAATTATATTCATCAGAATCATAATATCCTATTATTTCTAAATCTAAAAGATAATCACCTCTACTGTTCATTGTAGTACCGAAGAATAGGCAATCTTTTTTTGAATTTTTCTATTTCCTTTTTTTCAGCTTCCTCTAAATCAACATATCCAGATTTGCTGTATAATTCTAAATAATTCACATTATAAATAGGGGCTAGCTTTTTTAATACAGTCGCACTAGCGCGTCTATGACCATTTTCAATAAGCGAAAGATAACTATTAGAAACTCCACATAAAATATGTACATCTCTAGTTGTTAGTTCCTTTACTTCTCTTAATTGTTTTAAATATTGTCCTATTTCTTTAACAGATAATTCCATTTTTCTCCTCCGATGAAACTCATTATACAACATTTGATTACAAAAGTAAAGCCGATATTGCAAATATCGTGCTAGTTAAGGCATGGATAAAGTCGAAAAATGAGTAAAGTTGATTTCAAAAGAAAGCTGTATTGGACGAATGAAAGCCAGAAATACCAATGATTTTAGGTTTTCGAAGATAAAGAGAGACTTGTGGGCCTGTCAAAAAACAAAGGTGCTTACAAATAATGCGAATTACGTTAATTTTGATTACGTAAACAATAGTGACAACCTAATAATATAAAGTTAAAAAAATAAAATTAATTTATTTTTATTTTTTTTTATTTATAGAAAATAAATTAATTAAATGGATTTATAGATTTAAGAAAAAATACTATACTTTTTTTATTGTTTATGGTAAGATAAATTTGATAAATTAGAGTACAGGAGATAAAATTATGGATATTACAAGGTTCACAGAAAAATCAAAAGAAATGATTACTTCAGCTAGTAATCTGGCTGTAAGAAATAAAAATTCAGAAATAACAGATTTTCATATGATTCTTGCATTTTTAGATAATACTGAAGGGTTAGTATATCAATTGCTAAAAAAGATGGATGTTGATGTAATTGCACTGAAAAATGTTATTGAAAATGAAATTAATTCACTTCCAAAAGTTGAAGGGCAAGTGGCCATAAGATTTTCTAATTTGGTAGAAAAAGCATTAGATGAAGCTGAAAAACAGTCTAAAAATATGAAGGATGAGTTTATTTCAGTAGAGCATCTTATGATTGGTATTATAGATAAAAAATCTGATGGATTAGCGACGATACTTAAGGTATATAGGATAGATAAGAATAAATTTTTAGTTGCTCTAAAGGATATTAGGGGAAATGTTCAGGCAAATACAGATACACCAGAAGATAAATATGATGTTTTAAAGAAATTTGGTAGAGATTTAACAGAATCTGCCAGATTAAATAAATTAGATCCAGTTATAGGTAGAGATGATGAGATAAGAAATGTAATAAGAATATTAACTCGTAAAACAAAAAATAATCCTTGCCTAATAGGTGAACCAGGTGTTGGTAAAACAGCAATTATAGAAGGGCTAGCTTTAAGAATTGTAAGAGGAGATGTTCCAACAAGTTTAAAGAACAAGACAATTTTTTCTCTTGATTTAGGGAGCTTGATTGCTGGAGCAAAATATAGAGGAGAATTTGAAGAAAGATTAAAAGCTGTTCTGACAGAAATAGACAAGAGTGATGGACAAATACTGCTATTTATAGATGAGATTCATAATATAGTTGGCGCTGGAGGAGGAGGAGACGGAGCAATGGATGCAAGCAACCTTTTAAAGCCGATGCTTGCTAGAGGAGAATTGCATTGTATGGGTGCCACCACTTTAGACGAATATAGAGAATATATAGAAAAAGACCCAGCTTTAGCAAGACGTTTTCAGTCAGTGTTAATAAATCAGCCAACAGTTGAAGATGCGATTACAATATTACGTGGAATACAAGAAAAGTTTGAAATCTTTCATGGAGTAAAAATACAAGATCAAGCGTTAATTGCAGCAGCTTCTCTGTCAAATAGATATATTACAGATAGATTTTTACCAGACAAAGCAATAGATTTAATAGATGAAGCTTGTGCGATGATTAGAAGTGAAGTAGAGTCTATGCCAATAGAATTAGACCAAATTTCAAGAAAAATAATGCAACTGGAGATAGAAGAAGCTGCACTTCAAAGAGAAGAAAATCCAGCATCTCAGAAGCATTTAACTGAAATTAGAAATGAGCTTGTTGTATTAAGAGAAAAATTCCAGGATATGAAACTAAAATGGGATAATGAGAAAAAGAATTTAACTAAAATTCAAAAATTGAAAGAAAAAATAGATGAAGTAAATGCACAAATAGAGCAAGCAGAAAGAGTATATGATTTAAATAAGGCAGCAGAGCTTAAATATTCTACATTACCGAACTTAAAACAGGTTTTAGCTCAAGAGGAGAAAGAAATAGAAAAACAGCAAGGAAAGAGTACTTTTTTAAGAAATAAGGTAACTGAAGACGAAATAGCTAGTATTGTTGCAAAATGGACAGGAATACCGGTTACTAAACTGGTTGAAGGCGAAAGAGAGAAATTACTAAATTTAGAAAAGATATTACAAGAAAGAGTAATTGGCCAAATCGAAGCAGTTACAAAGGTAAGTGAGGCGATTGTTCGTTCAAGAGCAGGAATTGCAAATCCAAATAGACCTATAGGATCGTTCTTGTTTCTAGGACCAACTGGTGTTGGTAAAACAGAATTAGGAAAAGCTCTAGCAGAAACACTGTTTGATGATGAAAATAATATGATAAGATTTGATATGTCAGAATATATGGAGAAATTTAGCGTTACAAGACTAATTGGAGCACCTCCTGGATATGTAGGATATGATGAAGGTGGACAATTGACAGAAGCAGTTAGAAGAAGGCCATACTCAGTTGTGTTATTTGATGAGGTAGAAAAAGCTCATCCAGATGTATTTAATATATTCTTACAAATATTAGATGATGGAAGGCTTACAGATTCACAAGGTAGACTAATAGATTGTAAAAATATAATCATAATACTAACATCTAACTTAGGTTCAAGATTTATACTAGAAAGTATTGAAAAAAATGGAAAAATAACAGAACAAGCAAGAGAAGAGATTCAAAAAGCTTTGTTACAGCACTTTAGACCAGAATTCTTGAATAGATTAGATGAAACAATTTGCTTTAAAGCACTTGAAAAGAAAGAAGTTATCTTTATTGTTGAATTATTAATTAAAGGATTAACAAAAAGGGTAAAAGAAAAAGGATACATTCTAGAGGTAACTAAAGAAGCTGTAGATTATGTAATAGAAAATGGATATGATATGTATTTTGGTGCAAGACCTCTAAAAAGATTTGTTCAAGGCGAAATTGAAACTAGAGTTGCAAGGTTAATGATAGAAAAACAAATGAAAGAAGGAACAATAATAGAAGCATATATTGATGAAAAAACAAAAGAATTGTCAGTAAGAGAAAAGGTAGTAGAACAAGAGAAAAAGCCAGTAAATGAGTAAAATAGAAAACTTACTTATAGTATCTTGTATAAGTAAGTTTTTTAATATGTGAAACCACTTAAAGAAACAAAAAAAGTATAAAAAAAGTATATTGACAATGTAAACAAGAAATGATAGTATGTTAACTAGAGTTAACTTGAAAACAGTAACAAAAAAATAAAGTTAACATGGAGAAGAAGATATGATTAGTAAAGCATTGGAAGAATATTTGAAAGTAATGTACATATTAAAACAAGATGCAGGAGAGATAAGGGTTACAGACGTTGCGAATAAACTTGGGTGCACAAAACCAAGTGTGAATAAGTCTCTAAAAGCCCTAAAATCAGAAGGTCTGGTTGATTATGCTATTTATGGCAAAATAGAAATAACAGAGGCTGGGGAGAAAATAGCAAGAAAGGCTTTAGAAGCTACGGATATTGGATATTTATTTCTCACAGGCATACTGGAACTAGATAAAAAAACAGCAGAAGCAGAAGCGATGAAAGTAAATGCGGCATTTTCAGACGAAACATTAAATAGTTTAGCTAAATATGTACATAAAGCACTTAATTTAAGCAGTTTAGAATGTAATTATAATATTGATAATGAAAAATGTATTAAGTGTATAAAAAGGTCTTCAAGAGATAAAATAAGGAAATAGTATAATATACTTAAGAAAGGGATTATTTTAGTTATGAATAAGATATATGTTGATAATGCAGCTACAACAAGAGTAGATGATGATGTTTTAAAAGAGATGCTACCATATTTTTCAGATAATTTTGGTAATGCATCTTCAATATATTCAATAGGAAGAGATGCAAAAAAAGCAATTGAAATAGCTAGAAAGAGAGTAGCAGATGTTTTAAATGCTGAACCAGGTGAGATAATATTTACAGGATGTGGATCAGAGTCTAATAATACTGCTCTAAGAGGTATTGCACATGCAAATAAAAACAAGGGAAACCATATAATTACTAGCAAAATAGAGCATCCTGCAATACTAGAGACATGTAAAGACCTAGAAAGACAAGGATATGAGGTATCATATATTGATGTAGATGAAAATGGGATAGTAAAAATAGATGAGTTAAAAAAAGCTATAAATAATTCCACGATTTTAATTTCAATTATGTATGCTAATAATGAAATTGGAACTATACAGCCTATTGAAGAATTAGGGAGGATTGCTAGCGAACATAAAATAGTCTTTCACACAGATGCTGTACAAGCAGTTGGAAATATAAAGATAGATGTAAAGAAATTAAATATTGATATGCTTTCATTATCAGCTCATAAATTTTATGGACCAAAAGGCGTAGGCGTTCTGTATGTAAGAAAAGGTATAAAGTTTGAAAGTTTTTTAACAGGTGGACATCAAGAAGGGGGAAAAAGGGCAGGAACAGAAAATGTTGCTGGAATAATTGGTCTTGGAAAAGCTATAGAGCTTGCATACAAAGAATTAGATAAGAATAATAAGCATTTACTAGACCTAAGAGACTACTATTTCAAACAAGTGCAAGATAAGATTGAGCATGTTAAAATAAATGGGGATTTAGAAAAAAGATTACCTGGAAATACGAATGTTTCATTTAGATTTATTGAAGGTGAAGGTTTAATACTGAATCTAGATCTAAAAGGGATTTATGCTTCTAGTGGAAGTGCATGTACATCAGGGTCATTAGATCCGTCGCATGTGCTACTAGCAATAGGGCTTTCTCATGAAATAGCACATGGATCTTTAAGAGTAACATTTGGAAAACACAACACAAAAGAAGAAGTTGATTATATAGTTAACAGTTTAGCTGAAGTTGTGAAAAAATTAAGAAATATGTCACCATTATATGAAGAATTTATAGAAGGAGATAAATAGATGGACTATTCAGAAAAAGTTGTAGACCATTATACAAATCCAAGGAATATTGGAAAAATTGAAGATGCTTCTGGAATTGGAGAAGTTGGAAACCCAGTTTGTGGAGATATAATGAAAATGTACCTAAAAATTGAAGGTAATATTATAAAAGAGGTTAAGTTTAAGACATTTGGATGTGGAGCAGCAATTGCAACAAGTAGCGTAGCTACTGAAATGGTAAAAGGAAAGACTGTTGAAGAAGCTTTGGAATTAACAAATAAGCAAGTGGTAGAAGCTTTAGATGGATTGCCATCAGTTAAGCTACATTGTTCTGTTTTGGCTGAAGAGGCAATTCGAGGTGCAATTGCAGATTATTATAGAAAAGAAGGAAAGATGACAGAAGAAGAGATAATAAAAAAATGCGGTATAAAGCCAAAGGGTTGTGAAAATTGCCATATGAAGAATGAAAAATAACAATAAATAAGTTCAAGATTTTGACAATGTATTTTGTCAAAATTTTTTAACTAGTTACTAGGGAGTGAAAAAATGAAAAAAAAGGTACTATTAGGTATGAGTGGTGGGGTTGATAGCAGTGTATCAGCCATTCTTCTTAAAGAACAAGGATATGATGTAATTGGAGTTACAATGAAGCTGTGGAAAAGTGAAGATGAAAGTACCTGTTGTAGTGAAACTGCTGAAAATGATGCGAAAAAAGTATGTGAGTACTTGGAAATACCACATTATACAATTGATTTGAAAAAAGAGTTTAGTAAATATGTAATTGACGATTTTATAGAGTCATATGCTAGCTATAAAACACCAAATCCATGTATAGAGTGTAATAAGTATTTAAAATTTGGAGAAATATACAAAAAGGCTATAGAATTAAAAGCAGACTACATTTCAACAGGTCACTATGCCAAAGTTGAATATAATGAACAATATAACAGATATGTGCTAAAGAAGTCAAAATCAGTAAAAAAGGATCAAAGTTACGTTCTATATGGAATATCAAGAGAAATCCTTTCAAAAATTCTATTTCCACTGGGAGACTTTAAAGATAAAGAGCAAATAAGAGAAATAGCAACAAAAAAAGGATTATTTGTTGCTAATAAACCAGATAGTGAGGACATATGCTTTATTCCAAATGGAGATTACAAAAAGTTTCTCGAGGTTAACTTTATTAAAAAACCGGAAAACGGAAAGATTGTAAATATGAAAGGTGAAGTTCTAGGAAAACACAATGGGCTATATAATTATACGATCGGTCAAAGAAAAGGCATAGGTGTTACATCAGCTAAACCACTGTATGTAGTAAGATTTGATAGTAATAGAAATGAACTAGTTGTTGGTAAAAAAGAAGATTTACACAGTAGCGAAATATATGTTGATAACTTTAAACTACTACTAGTAGATGAGCTTTTAGAGCCAGTTAAGGTAAAAACGAAGATAAGATATTCAAGTAAAGAGGCAGAAGGAACACTATACAAAGTAGATAAAGATACAGTTAGAATTGAATTTAATGAGTATGTTGTAGGAGCAACACCAGGTCAATCAGCAGTGTGCTATATTGATGATATAGTTTTTGGTGGAGGAAAGATAAGATAGATAGCACATAATTGAAGCATAACTGACTATAATTTGGAATATATTATAGAAGGGGTGCTTTTTTTATGAGTGTAAAAAGTGATAAGGTAAATAAGATTTTAGAGATACCAAGAGAAGTTTTAGGTCATACACCTAAAATAACGATAATTGGGTTTGATGAGGTAATAATAGAGAACTTTAAGGGAATATTAGAATACGAGGACTTTTACGCAAAAATAAGCACATATATAGGAAGTGTGAATATAAATGGATATGACTTAAAATTGACTCAAATAACAGAAGATGATGTTTTAGTATGTGGAAAAATTAAAAGTCTGGATTTCGAAAGGGAAATAAGAGTTTGAAGGAAAATATTGGCTTTATAGAAGTCAAAAATAATGAATCTAAAAAAGTATTGAGAAACAATAAGAAAAAAAATAAAAAAAATTCACACAAGCGATAGAAACTATGATAAAATAAGGGAAACATATAAAAACTACTGTTCGCAATAAATGACAATTCAAAAAGACAAACGATAAAATTTATTCCACAGATTTAAAAGTGTATTTGTAGCATAAAAACAGTAAATTGATGAAAAACAAAAATAAAACAAAAAAATGGAAAAAAAAGAAATAAATATAAAAAATAAAAATAAAATAAATAAAAAATATGAAAAAATTCAAAACCCTATATAAATCAACTAAAAAAAATATGAAAAAATTAGTAAAAAATGGAAAATATAAAATGGAAAATTATTTGACAGATAATTTTTTTTGATTTTTTTTCTTATTTAATTTTATTTAATTTATTTTTTTCAAATAAGGCAAAAAAAGACTCAACATGTAGAAATAAAAAATTGATTGTGTATATGTATAAAGTAAAATTGAAGCTAAAAACTTAAAAGAGGAAGAAAAATATGGAAATTTGTTAGAATAGGATATTGTTCTTACATAAAAAGTTAGATTGAGTTAACAAAAAACGATTAATGAGAGGAGAAAATATTGTGATTGCAAAATGGATATATATATTTTTTTTTGGATATGTACATATTATAGTTGAAGGATTCTTTTTAGAAAGATTTATAAATACCTGTATAGACAAAGGAATAGTATTATTAGATATAAAAAAAGAAAAAAATACTATATTTAGAGCAAAAATAATAAGAACAGACTTTAAAAAGATAATAAATATTGCTAAAAGAATGAACTGTAAGATTAGAGTAAGTAAGAAAGTAGGCATACCATTCTTATTAAATAGGTATAAAAAAAGAAAAATATTTGTAATTGCTGTTTCAGTAATTGCAATTTTTCTTTTTAGTATTACAAGATTTATATGGAATATAGAAGTGTTTGGACTGGAAAATACATCATATGATGATGTGATTACAACAGTAAACGATAATGGGATTGAAATAGGAAAATTAAAATCTAATATAAATTTAGAAAAAATTATTAATCAAATAAGATTAGAAAGAGACGATATTGCATGGGTTGGGATTAAACTAAAAGGTACTAATGCGTTGATTACAATAGTGGAAACAATAAAACAACCAGAGATTATTGATAGAAATGAAGTATGTAATATAATATCTAATAAAGATGCAATTATTTCAAAGATTGTTGTTCAAAACGGTACAGCTAGAGTAAAAGTAGGAGATATAGTAAAAGAAGGAGATATATTAGTAGAAGGAATTATAGAAGGACAATATACAGGTAATAGATATGTTCACTCAGAAGCAGATATTTATGCAAATATTTTTTATGAAAAAGAGAGAAAAGAAAGTTTTATACAAGAGGTTGAAATTAAAACAGGGAACATGGAGAAAAAAAACGAAATTTATATAAATAATTTTAAAATAAATTTCAATAAAAGGGTTTCAAAATTTCAAAATTATGATACAATAAGAACATACAAAAAATTAAAATTTTTTTCTAACTATTATTTTCCCGTAGAGCTAGTAAGAGTAACGAATGTTGAGATACAGAAAGAATATAAAGTTTATACAGAAGAAGAGCTTAAAAATAAGATAATAGAAGACTTGGAAGAAGAATTAAATAGAATTATAGATACTTCAAAATATAGCAATATTAATAAAAATGTGATTACAGAAGGAGAAAATGACGGTATAAAAGTGAAGTTAATTTATAAAGTACAAGAAAAAATAGGCAATAAACAGAAATAATTTTGAAAGGATTAAAAAGATGGAAGAAAGAGGATTAAAAGTACTTTCTAATGATACTACTTTTTTAAACAAAATATCAAATACACTAACAAAACTATTAATGCCAACTAGAATAGGTCTTAATGGAATGATGATTAACATGAAAAGAAATAGCCTTTTGAAGGCATATGAGATGTTTTGTGAATCTGATCAAAGTGATGATGTCTCTAAAAAAGAACATTTTAAAAATAGATATGAGGAAAGCTATGCCTTGTATTTAGAATCAATTGATAAGTATATTATGGATTCAATATATAAAAAGGCGAAAAATAATACAGCTTCATCGTTTGAAAGAAATGCCTTGTCAAATTATTATACAATTGTTCATTTAAAAGACAATGAATACCTAGAGTATAAATATAGAAAGCAGAAGTTTTTGATTGAACTGGACTATGAGGGTATGGCTGATAATAGAAGAGAAAAAACTATAAATAGATTTAAAAAAATGTACATAGAAAAAATGGATAGCCTATATAAAGGTATATTAAAAAATTATTCAGTTAAATTGGCAGATGGACTAAAAGCAAGAACAGAGGATCAATCAGGTATATATGAAAATATTTTTGATACATTAGAAGAGTATATTAAAAATATTCTTGTTATGAAATTAAATAGTGGACAAAACTACTCAAAAATAATTAAAGAGTATGAAGAATATGAAAAATTTAGTGTTGGGAAATTAGACCAAAAAGACTTATTAGAAAAAAAGATGATTTTATTGGGACTTAGTAGAGTTTTATTTACTCATAGTCTACCATTGGTTGCTGCTGAACAATGCTATAATAAACTTCTATTTGATACTAGAAATCTAATTGTGAACACTAAAGAAGAAAATAAATTAGAGGAAACTTATCAGATGTTCCTAAAATTAATAGAAGACTATAATGTGAAATTATTATCAACTAAAGTATATTGGGACAAACCTGAAGAGAGAGAAAATTACAAAAAATTCTGGAATGAATATAGTAGTGTAAAATCATCTGATGAAAAAGAAATACTTGCTTTAAGAAGAGAACTTTATTCTACTAAAGATGATATTAAAACATTTTCAAATATAAGAAAATTCTATAAAGAAAAGTTGGTAAAACTTGGAGTAATGAAATCTTTAGGACAATGTAAAAAAATGGAAAATTATAGATATAGAGGCGAAAAATTAGATATTAGAAGGTATATATGAAAAAACATATAGAAATAGAATATTTAGACATAGAAAAGAATATAGAATATAATAATTTAATAGAAAAAGTTATAAAAAACTGTTTTGAAATTGAAAATTTAGAAAATACTAATTTATATATAAGTATTATTTTAACTAATCTAAAAAATATTAAAGACATTAATAATAAATATAGAAATATAAATAAAGAAACAGATGTAATTTCATTTCCGATGTTTGAAAAAGAAGAAATAATTAAAATCACAAATACAGAAGTAAAACATGTTTTAGGAGATATAATTATTTCTATAGAAAAGGTTCAAGAACAAGCAAAAGAATATGGACATAGTTTTGAAAGAGAATTAGCATATATGGTTGTACATGGTTTTTACCATATTATGGGAGAAGATCATGTACAAAAAATTGATAAAGAAATTATGAGAAAAAAAGAAGAAGAAATTTTAAATAAATTAAATTTTAAAAGGAATAAATAGGTATAATAAAGTGGAAAACAAATGGAAAAGCAAGAATTTATTATATGCTTTTAAAAATTCTGTGAATGGAATAAAAAATTCTATAAAAAACCAAATTAATTTAAAAATTCAAATCCTTATAGCTATTGTAGTTGTAGTTCTAGGATTTTTATTTGAATTTAATATAAGTGATTTTATTATATTAACAATAACGATTTTTATTGTTTTTATAACAGAGACGATTAATACTGCAATAGAAACAGTTGTAGATTTATGTACTGATGAATATAATGAAAAAGCAAAACTTGCTAAAGATATTGCAGCTGGTGCAGTTACATTAAGTGCAATAAATTCTATTATAGTAGGTGTATTATTATTTGGAAGTAAAATCCTATATTAAAAATAAATTTAGATAAATAAAAACAAAGGAGTTATTATGAGTAAAAGTGTAAAGGTTGCCTTATTCTTAATTGTTGTAATTATGGTAGTTGTTGGAGGAATATTTGTAGCAACAAGAATAGATATTGAGGAGGTTTCAGCAAATATATCTTTACGGTCAAAAAGAAAAAGAAGAAATTGTAGAGCCTGCTAAACCTAAAGAACCAGATATAAAAATATTTAATGGAAAAGATAGACCAATAGCATTTATGATAGATAATAATGTTAAAGCACAGCCACAGTCTTCAGTTAACAAAGCATATGTTATTTATGAAATAATTGTAGAGGGAAATGAAACCAGGTTAATGGCTGTATTTAAAGAAAGAGATATAGACGTTATTGGACCAATGAGAAGTGCAAGACATTATTTTATAGATTATGCAATGGAACATGATGCTATATATGTGCATTTAGGGGAAAGCCCTCAAGCTATTGAACGTATGGGTACTTATAAAGTAAATAGTATAAATGGTCAATTATATGAGACAGGTAAAGCTAGAACAGCATCAGCAAGATTTTGGAGATCTAGTAGAGCAGCGCCACATAATGCGTATACTAATATAGAAAAAATATTAGAAATTTCAAAAGATAAAGGGTATAAAACAACTTCTGATACTAAAAGTCCATTTAACTATGTTGAAGAAGATATAAGATTAGATGATAGTGACATAGTAGTAAATGCAGTTAATATACCATATTCAAAAAACCATATAGTTAGATATGAATATAACGAAGAGACTGAAAGATATATAAGATTTTCGAAAGGTAGAAAACAAACAGATCAGGAAACTAAAGAAGATATGACAGCAAAAAATATTATAATAACATTTGCATATAATTATTCAATACCTAATGCAGAAGGAAGACAAGATGTAGTAACTGTTAAAGATAATAAAGGATATTATATTACAAATGGAAAAGCTATAGAAATAATATGCAAAAAAGAAGCTATAACATCAAAAACAAAGTATGTAGATATGCAGGGAAATGAAATAAAAATAAATGATGGAAATACATTTGTAAATATTTGCCCAGATGATGCAAATGTAACATTTGAATAAAAAGGATAAAAATAAATGGAAAATTTTAAATCAGGCTTTGTAACGCTTGTTGGTAGAACTAATGTGGGTAAATCGACATTAGTAAATGCTTTAGTAAAAGAACATGTTGCTATTACAACGAATAAGCCACAAACAACAAGAACAGCAATAAAAGCGATATTAAATAGTGAAAAATATCAAATTGTAATCACGGATACGCCTGGAATACACAAACCAAAAACAAAACTTGGTGAAACTATGATGAATACTGCGTTTGATATGTTTACAAAAGTAGACGCAATAATGTTTATTATAGAAGCTGATTCTGATAAAATTGGAAAAGGTGATAGAATTATTCTAGATAAAATAAAAGAAATTAGAAAACCTTGTATTCTTCTAATTAATAAAATAGATTTAATTAAAAAAGAAAAATTATTGGAAATAATAAAATTATATAATGAAGAATATGAGTTTTCTTCTATTATACCAATTTCAGCAATTGATGATAAATATACAGAAAATATAATAAAAGAAATATTAAAAATTCTTCCAGATGGACTAAAATATTATCCAGATGATGAATATACAGATCAAACGATGAGACAAATGGTTGAAGAAATTATTAGAGAAAAAGCATTAAAATTCTTAAATGAAGAAATTCCTCATGGAATCTATATTGAAACAGAAAAGTTTAAATATAGGAAAACAACTAAAAATGAAGATATTTATGATATAGATATAGTAATATATTGTTTAAAAGAATCACATAAAGGAATAATAATCGGAAAAAATGGTAATCTTTTGAAAAAAATTGCCACATATACAAGACAAGATGCAGAAAAAATGCTTGATTCAAAAGTAAACTTAAAAGTGTGGGTTAAAGTAAAAGAAGATTGGCACGAAAATGATAGTATAGTAAATAAATTTAAATTAAAATAATTATACAAAAAATGCCAGTATAAATACTTTATAAATTACAAAAGATAAAATTGGGAGATGATTATATGACAGAAAAATTGGCTTGGAATGAATTTAAACAAACAGGAAACATAAGCGCATATTTAAAATTTAGAGAAATACAAAAAGGGATATCTATAAATGAAGCAAATAAAAGTGAATGGAATAATAATAGAGGAAAATAACATGGGAGATTTTGATAAAATGATTACCATGTTAACTCCAAATTTGGGTAAGATTGGGTGCAGTGCTAAAGGATCTAGAAGGACGAAGAGTCTTCTTTTAGCAGGTACTCAATTTTTATGTTTTGGAGAATATATGTTGTTTAAAGGTTCAGAAATATATACTATTAATTCCTGCCAGACAATAGAAATGTTCTATAATCTGCGTACAGACTTAGAAAAGCTGACATATGCATCTTACATAACTAAGATAATAAGCGATGTAACATATGAAAATCAGAATTCATATAATACTTTAAAATTATTTCTAAACACATTGTATGCAATTTCTGAAAAAGAAAAGAATTTAAACCTTGTGGTATCTGTATTTAAATTAAGATTATTAAAAATATTAGGTTTTCTTCCTAATATAAATGAATGTACAATATGTAAATCAAAAGAAAATCTTGCTTACTTTAGTATAAAAGAAAATGGATTTAAATGTAAAAAATGCGGAAAAGAAAACACAGAAGGCATACACATGAGTGAATCAACTAAAAATGCGATTACATATGCAATCAAGTCGGATCCCAAAAAGATATTTTCGTTTAATTTATCTGAAAAAAATATAAAAGAATTAGAAATAATTTCATCATTATATTTGAATGAGAAACTTGAAAAGGAGTATAAAATTGAAAAATTGATATAAAAATAAAAAAGCTATTTAAGGACATGAAAAATTCACTTGAATAATTAATATTTAAAATATATAATATTTATACAAAATAATAATTATGTATAGGAGGAAAAATATGAATATAACAATAACAGGTAAAGATTTGAAAGCTACAGAGGCAATTAAGGATTATGTGGAAAGAAAATTAGACAGAGTGAAGAAATATTTTGGAGATAAAGAGATTGATATATTTGTAACAATAAGAACTGAAAAAACAATGCAGATAGCAGAAATAATTGTAAAAACAGATACAGGTAAATATATAGCTGTAAATGAAAGTAAAGACCTATATGCATCAATAGATAAAGATATGGATATTTTAGAAGGACAAATAAGAAAAGCAAAAACTAAAAGAGAAAAAATGCAAAAAGATGCATCAATAAAACAAATGTCACTTGATGTAAAAGAAGAAATAGAAATTGAAAATGAAGTAGTAAAGATACTATATTATGATGTAAAACCAGCATCAGTTGAAGATGCAAAACTAAAATTATCAGCAAAACCATCAAATTTGTTTTTGACATTTGTAAACGTAGATACCGGGAAAGTGAATGTAATGTTTAAACTAAAAGATTCTAATAACTTTGGAATAGTTGAGCCAGAAAACTAAAAATGTAAAATATTACTTGTTTAATTTTTCTAAATCCGAGCATCATATATATTGAAAATACATTAATAAATGTTTTTTCTAAATAACTAGTCCGGAGGTGAAAAAAATGGCAAATAGTAATAGAGCTGTAGTTCCAGAAGCAAAGGATTCATTAGAAAGATTCAAATATGAAGTAGCTAATGAAGTTGGAGTTAATTTAAAAAATGGTTATAATGGAAATATATCTGCTAGAGATGCTGGAAAAATAGGTGGTAACATGGTAAGAAAATTAATAGAGCAAGCTGAACATCAAATGGCTGGCAAATAGTTAGGATATATGTTTGAAAATATTAAAAGGGTGAGTTTATCTCATCCTTTTAATATTTATAAAGAGTTTTTATAAAATTTGAAATATTAGATATTAATAAAATATTTGAAATACCCCTTTTATATTTTTAAGTTTTGTGATATTAAGTATAAGGATGGTATTTATGTAGTGATTTATAAAGATATACAAAAGTTAATTAAATTCAATTAAATATCAGAAAAATTAGGAGGAACTTGAAAAATATTATGTACAAATTATTAGCAATAGATTTGGATGGTACATTACTAAATTCATATGGTGAAGTTTCTGAAGAAACTAAAAAAGCATTTAAAGAAGCGAAAGAAAAAGGGGTTGAAATAGTTTTTGCCTCAGGACGTCCAATGACATCAACAAAGAATTTAGCAATAGAATGTGGCGTGGACAATTACGTGATTTCAGGTAATGGTTCTGTAATTTATGACATTCAAAATGAAGAAATAATATATGATAAACTTTTAAGTAAAGAACAAGTTTTGAAAATTGCAAGAATTTGCGAGGAAAATAGTTTCTATTACAGTGTTTATACAGAAGATGGAGCATTAGCGAAATCTCTTAATTATAATATCCTTTATTATCATAAAGAAAACGCAAAAAGGGCAGAAGAAAAAAGAACAAACATAAATGTAGTTCAAGATATGGAACAATACATAAAAGAGACTGAAAAAGATAAATTTTTAAAAATTACTGTTTGTGATGAGTCTAAATCAATATTTAATAGTATTATGAAAAAATTAAAAGAAATAGATAATATAGATGTATTAGATGTAGAATATATGTCTAGAAAGATAATAAAATCAGGAACAGAAGATATAGCGATTCAGTATTATTATACAGAAATTACAAATCAAGATGTAAATAAATGGACTGCTATAGAATTCTTAATGGAAAGATTAAATATTTCGAAAGATGAAGTAATGACAATTGGTGATAATAATAATGATAAAGAAATGGTAGAAAATGCTGGTATTGGGATTGTTATGGGTAATAGTAATCCACTTATGAAAGAAATTGGAAAAGATATTGTGTCAGATAACAACTCAGAAGGTGTTTTGGAGGCGATAAGAAAATACATACTTGTTTAAATTTTTGTTTAATATTAAGTACAAAAAAAGAGAAATAAGATTAATCTTATTTCTCTTTTATTACACTAAAATTACAGTTGTTTTAAGTTTGCGTTACAGTTGCATATTTTGTTGCTTTTAGCCAATTTTTGTTGTAGAATTAAATTAATTATTTGATAAAATAGATGAGTGAATATAAGGAGGTTTTTATCATGCCAATGAATCCAATGCAAAGGAGAGCTAGAAACTCGTTTTTAATAGGTTTCTTAGTTTCTTTAATAATTATGACAGTAGTAGTTTTATTTTTGTTATATAGAATAAAAATGATAGATGAAGCAAGACAAGCTTTAGAAGCTTTACAACGTACTGTAATGGTAGCCAATAGGGACATAGAATCTGGACAAATAATATCGATTGAGGAAGATTTGTCTTCAGAGACTGTTCAAACGACAATGGATGTGACTCAGATAGTGAGTACGGAAGATTTCGAGGTTACTGATGATAATGGGGATTACGTATTTAATGAAGACGGCGAAAAAGTAAAGAAAGAAATGATGTTAAAAATAAATGTACCTAAAGGGACTATGATAACAAAAGATATGATAGTAGAAACTGGAGATCAGACCGAAAAGGACATAAGAATTCAGGAATATAATATGATATTGCTTCCATCTCAGTTGAAAAATGGTAGCTATGTAGATATAAGACTTCAATTGCCATCAGGAGAGGACTATATTGTATTATCTAAAAAGAGAGTAATGCTTACAACAAATACATCAATATGGATTAAGCTTTCTGAAGAAGAAATAATCATGATGACAAATGCAATAGTTGAATCGTATATAATACCAGGTTCAAAACTATATGCATTAGAATATGTGGAACCAGGAATTCAAGAACCTGCTATACCTACATATCCAGTTAATGTAAATATAATGAATTTAATACAAACAAACCCAAATATAGTACAAGATGCTAGACAAGCAATATGGGATAGATATAACAGTCAATTAAATGGACTGTCAACAACTCAAGCACAACAAAGAGTTCAGACAATAAATCCTCAATTAGATGTTATAGATAATAATACACAAACATCTTCTGTACAATCTGGAAATAAAGAGGAGGCAACAAAAGTTCAAACTGCCAGAGAAGAGTATATTAAATTGCTTGAAGGAACAGGAAGAATAGGTGTAGAGCAATAATTTAAATGGAGGGAATAATGGAAAAATTCGCATTTATAGGTGGGTACGAGAAAGCAGATTTACTTTTATATATAGCAAAAATATTTGCTCTTTTGAATAAGAAAATAATAATAATGGATACAACTCTATTACAAAAAACTAGATACATTATTCCTACAATGGTATCAACTAGACAATATGTTACAACATATGAAGATATAGATATTGCAGTTGGTTTTGAGAGTATTGCAAAACTTAAGGAATTTCAAGGATTAAAACCAACTGAAGATTTAAAGTATGATATGGCTTTAATAGATATTGATACAGCAAGAGCATATAAAGAGTTTGAAATAAAACCAGCAGATAAACATTTCTTTGTTACATCTTTTGATTTATACAGCCTGAAAAAGGGATTGAGTGTATTTGCTCAAAATGTAGATACTGTTAATGTTACAAAAGTATTATTTACAAAAGATATGTTAGGTGAAGAGGACCAATATTTAAATTTTCTTTCTAAGAAATTTAAAATAAGGTGGAACAGTGAAATAATATTCTTTCCATTTGATCAAGGAGATCAAAATGTCATATATGCAAATCAGAGATTATCTAAAATTAGAATTAGAGGCTTAAGTATGCAATATATGGATAGTTTGATATTTATATGTGAAGAGTTATCTAAATTAGGACAAGGTGAAATTAAAAAAGCTTTGAGAACAATGGAAAAAAATTAGAGCTTAAAGGAGAACAAAAGATGGCAATAATTAGTTTTTGGTCTGGGGGGGAAAAACCAGTAGGGCAAACAATAGCGATAACCTCAGTTGCAACATATATGGCGGTTGAACGTAATTACAGAATATTACTAATAAATGCTAATTATAACGACAATACTTTGGAAAGATGCTTTTGGAAAATTAATGAACAAAACCAAAATGCTTTAAGAAAAACAATAAACCAAGGAAAGTTAGATATAGCATCAGGCCCAGAGGGGTTACTTAGTGCTGTTGCAAGTAATAAAGCTACACCAGAAATAGTGCCAAGTTTTACAAAAGTTCTTTTAAAAAATAGATTAGATGTGTTGACAGGATTAAGAACAGAAGTGTATGAAGATTTTGAAAAAAGTCTTATGCTTTATAAAGATTTGGTAAATGTTGCGAATAAATACTATGATTTAGTATTTGTGGATCTACCAAAAACTTTAAAAAGAGAAACTACACAGTCATTATTAAAGAATTCGAGTTTGATAATGTATTGCTTACCTCAAAATATAAAATATATAGATCAATTTATTAGAGAAAAAGAAACAGAGGAAGTAATACAAAAAGAAAATGTAATGCCAATACTTACTTGTTCGGATGATGAATCAAGATATAACTATAAGAATGTTACTAAATATATAAATGAGAAACAAGATATAATGAAAGTGCCATATAATGCTGCACTTAAAGATTGTATAGGTGATACTGGAGTTGCGAATTTTATATTAAGAACAAAATTATCCAAAGCGAGTCTTGGACAAAATATTAATATTGTAAACTCTATAAGTGATATATGTAACAGAACGATTTATAAGCTACAAGAATTACAGTATAGAATGTAATTTTACATTAAAGATAGATCGCACAATAAGAAGGGAGATTTAAAAGTGAACATAGCCAATTTAGCTGGAATATTTGTGGTAATAGTAGTAGCTGTTATTGCAGTAGTAAACATAGTTAAAAAGAATAAAGAATCAGAAGTCGTTGATAAAGTAGAAGTTGATGATAAGACATATACTTTAGAAAAAATGGTTAAATTTGTGAAGAAAAGATTGGATGAGATTACTAAAGTCAACCTTTATGATATTGGTTTATCAGAAGAAGAATTAAGAAGAAGAAAGACTAAAAAGTATGAGTTAAAGAAAGCTTTAAAAGGATGTACATATGGTGATGTTAATGATAAGAAATATGTTAAAGAATTAATATACGACTTACTATATAAAGAATATGGTGTTGATGAAACAAACATATCTAAAGCAGTACCTTTTGATACACCATCTTTGCTTTCTGCACAAGATAAATTTGATATACTTTTACATGAATACAAAAAAACATTTTCTTATGAAGCTTTAACAGAATTTATTAAAAAATATGATTTAGCAAGACTTAAATTTATTGCAGGGGAAACAAAACCTTGTTATGTTATAACTCCAGAAGAAATAAATGATATATATGAACAAGAGAAATTAGAGCTAGATTTTGCAGATAAACTAGAAGTAGTAGTGCAAAGAATATATCAACAGTATAAAGGTTACAGTACAGTTGATGAAATAAGAGATATGAATATAGATGGTGTTTCAGGTGGTACATCAGGACTTCCTGAGTCATTTTTAAGTCAAATTGCACAAACAGATGGAGAGTATCTAAAACAAGCAATGGAATCAAAAGTGCCAAGAGCGTGTGATGCTGTGTGGATATTCTTCCAAGGTAAATCTGTAAGATTGGCACATTTGTCTTTCGGAACAGAAGCAGAATTAAAAAGAGTATGTCAAAACATATACAAATATAATAACCCAGGTCAGTTATCTGACACAAATGGTTATAAAATTAATGAAATGAAAGATGGTTCGCGTGTTGTTGTTGTTAGACCAAGTATGTCTGAGACATGGGCATTCTTTGTAAGAAAATTCGACGTGCAAAAAGCAACATTGGAACAAATTATAAGATTTGATGGTAAAGAAGAAACAATTGAGCTACTAAGATACCTTGTAAAAGGAGCGAGAATTTTAGCACTAACAGGAGAACAAGGTTGTCGGAAAAACAACATTGCTTATGGCTATGATTGAAAGTATATATGAAACAATGAACTTGCGTATTACAGAAACTGCTTTCGAGTTACATTTAAGAAAAATATATCCAACAAGAAATATTTTATCTATGCGTGAAACAGAAACAGTTACAGGTCAACAGTGTTTGGACGTTCAAAAGAAAACTGACGGTTCTGTTAATATAATCCGGAGAGGTTGCAACAGACCCCGTAGCATCTTGGATGATTCAGTCAGCACAGGTTGCTTCTAAGTTTACATTATTTACTCATCATGCTAAAACATTTCCTAACTTAATAACAGCTCTTCGTAATTCGATGTTAAGAGCAGGTGTATTTACAGATGAAAAAACAGCTGAAGAGCAAGTTGTTCAAGTTTTGAACTTTGATATTCATTTATTAAAAGACTTTAGAGGAAGAAGATTTATAGAAAGAGTAACAGAGTGTATTCCAGTAGAAGAAAAGAACGAGTATACATTTGACCATAGAAAAGAAAAAACATTAGAAGGAAAACTTGATAAATTTATGGATAATGCAACAATATTCTTTGGAAAAACAACAAATAGAGAGTTATATAAACATCGTAATGTATTAGAATTTATTGATGATAAATATGTGCTTACAAACCCTATATCAGAACCTAACGTAAAAGAGATGAGAAACAATATGGATGATACAGATGTTGTTAAATTTGATGCATTCTTAGAGAGAAATTGGGGAATTAAACCACCTAAAATGCCAAGTATGGATGCTGAGGAATCAAAACTAGACAAAGAGGTATTTGCGATTGCACCACAAGGAGAAAGTAGCACAGCGTCAATATCTGCTGAGCCAGCAATAGGAACAACAGGAATAACAGAAAAACCTAAACCAGTAAATCCAAATCCAAATCAGAATCCAAATATACAAGGTGGAATAAAAAGAAATTTAGGAATAAGGAAAGATGGAAATATAAACCAACCGAAAGACCCTAGACCAAATGATGATAATGAATAAGAAAAATAAAATTTAGAAAGAAAGTGAGGTGTGAATTAATAAATGACTCCTGAAGAAACTGGAATGGATCCAAATGAGATGTTAAAATATCTTATTATGGGAATGGGCGTCCTTATGATGATAATGGGTGCTGTATACATGTTTATAAATAAGAAACTACATGGGAAAGAAACTAAATATGTAGCTTCATTAGTTGAAGGAACAAAAACATCTTTTTTTGATATGGATGTGTTTTTCCAAAAATTCTACGTTCAAACTGTAAAAATTCCATTTATTAAAATGTATACATTAAAACTAAGAAGAAGACTAGAAATTATTAATATTGATGATGAATACTTAACAAGAAAACAAACAGCACAAATAATGTTTAAATGTCTTTTAATAATAATTCCTTTAACTATAGTTGTTATAATGTTTACAAAGTCAAATTATTTATTAATGAGCACATTACTTCTATTTGAATTATTCTTTATAGATACTTTAATTACAGGAATGGTTGATAAAATAGATAACAATTTATTAAGACAACAATTAGAGTTCTTTGCAGAAATAAGACATGCATATCATGAATTTAACATGGTTGAAGAGGCAATAGAAGATGTTTCCAATTCTAATGAAACAGAAGTATCCAGACAAGGAGAAAAAATTCATGAAGTTTTAATTTCAGATGATCCAGAAATGGAACTTGAAAAATATTATGATATTGCTCCAAATAGTTATTTAAAAGAGTTTGCTGGAGTTTCATATCTAACAAGAGAGTTTGGAGATAGAAAAGATAGAGATGGAGCATCTTTATATCTTAAAAACTTAAATAATATAACACAGGAAATGCAAATTGAAATATTAAAAAGAGATAAATTAGATTATGTGTTCCAGAGTTTAGCTATGATAGCTGCTGTTCCAATTTTATTTTTAGAGGCTATAAAGGGATGGTCAATTAGCCAGTTCCCATTTACGTCATCATTCTATAATGGAACATCAGGATTCTTAATGCAAGTGGGAATTATAATATTAACATTTCTTTGTTATACACTTACCAGAAGGATAAAAGATAACGGAAGTGTAAATATGGCAACCAACTCTGAAAATCCATGGCAGAAAAAGCTATATGATAAGAAGTATGTAAGAAAGTTTGTAGATTTATTTATTCCTAAACCAGGAACTAAAGAATATAGAGGCATAATACAATTATTAAAAGATTCTGCGTCAAAATTAAAAATTGAATGGCTATATATAAATAGAATAGTAACAGCTATATCAACTTTTTCTATTACGTTAATAGTACTTATTGTAGGACATGGTATGGCTATTATTTATCAATATACAGAACCTACATCAGACTATAACTTGTTAGGACAAATGTCTGAATCCCAAGAAAAAAAGGCTAGAGAAACAACAGAAAAAGATAATGTGTTTTTAGATATGTTTAGAGAACATTTGACTGTTACAAAAGAAGAATTAAAAGACGCAATAGCAGATTCAGAAGAATATGGAGGCAGTTCTGATGCAGAATTAGACAAAATTACAAATAGAATATATGAAAAATTAAAAATAGTACAATCAGAATATTTAAGATGGTTTGAAGTATTAATATCATTTGTTTTTATGGCTGCAGGATATTATTCGCCGATATGGCTATTACAGTTCCAAAAGAGAATGAGACAAATGGATATGGAAAACGAAGTAATGCAATTTCAAACAATTATATTAATGCTTATGAAAATAGAAAGAGTAAATGTTGAGATGATTTTGGAATGGCTTGAAAGATATTCGAACATATTTAAAGAACCTATTACTAAATGTGTAAACAACTTTGAGAGTGGAGCATGGGCAGCTTTAGAGGAACTAAAGAATGACATATCATTCCCACAATTAATAAGAATTGTAGAAGGTCTTCAAGCAGCAGTTGAACAAATACCAATTAGAGAAGCTTTTGATGAGTTAGATACAGAAAGATCATATCACCAAGAAAAAAGAAAAGAATCTAATGAAAGAATGATATCTAAAAAATCTATGATAGGTAAAGTGATTGGATTTGCTCCAATGGTTATATTGTTTGTTGGATACTTAATTGTTCCACTTTGTGTAATTGGTATGATGAGTATGACAAGTGCATTTAGTGAAATGTCAAGCATGATGTAATTTGTTTATTTAGAAAGATTGGAGGAAGTTATGGAAAATGCATCACAGGCTTTGATTATAGCTGCAAGAGTTATATTAGCAGCAATGATATTAGCAGTACTGGTATACTTTTTTAGAGTTTTAAGAATATTTCCAACTTCTGACGATGAAGCTAAAAAGATTGAACAGGCAAGAATATTTAATTTAGAATATGAAGTTTATGATAAAAAGTTAATGTATGGTGTTGATTTAATTTCATGTTTAAATAAAGCAAAAAGTAATAATGAAAAATATATTGAAGGAAAATTCTTAAGTGGTGCTAGATATGGTACAGCAGAAGAATTCTATATACAAATTGAATTTCACTTAAAAAAACAACTTTATGAGAGTATAGAAGTATCATATGTGGCAAAAACACAAGAAGGTGTTTCAACTGCACTAATAAAAGAAAGAGCGTATACTAATGGAAGTGGACCAACAGTTATAAGAAGAGATGGAGGGTATATAGAGGTATTTGATCAAATAAATGCTGCTGGAGTTCTTACTCAAAAAGGAGTTTTCAAATTACCATCAAGTACATATAGAGCAAATATACAAAGAAGCCTTGTAACAGATTTAAAAACAAAGCCTGAAATAGAGACAAAAATAAGTGCAGGCACATATAAATTAATGGAATCAAATAATACAATTCCAGTTGTATTTACAAAAGATGGTGAAGGAAAAGGTATTGTTAATGAGACAATTAATGATTTATTATCTACTTCAGATGAAATAAGGCAACAAGTAAGAAATACAGATAAAGCCACTAACGTTGGTGAAAGTGGTGTTGATGGAAATGATAAATGGAGTTCAGCTGAATGGAAAACTGCGCTATATGATTTAAAAACAAGGAAATTTAGATGTACAGAAGTGCATTATAGTGATATAACATCAAGAATTGATAAAATAGTATTTGTAGAAATAGAAATATAATCTCTAAATTGGGGGATGTAGAATGGAACAAAGTTCAAAGGCTTTATATATAGCAGGAGCCACATTAATAGCAATACTTGTTTTGAGTATGTTTGTATATATGTTTATGATAGGTTCAAGGTTTGCTGGAAACTATGAAGATAGAAAAAAACTTGAACAAGTAGAACAATTTAACTCAAAGTTTGAAATATATCAAAAAGATGAAAATACTAATACTATTTCTGATGTAATTACAGTTGCGAATTTTGCATATAGTATAAATCAACAAAATAACCATGTTTACAGAACATATAGCTATAATCGTAATGGTTCTGTAATTGTAGAAGTTAATATTTTAGGTGTTATGTTTAAAATTGAACCAACTGCAGATATGAAGAAAAATTATTTCTTTAAATGTACTTCTAGTATTGTTGGCAATCACAGTCATTCTTCTGGCGAAGTTAGCTTTTATGACTTGATGGGTAAAAACATAGCAGATATGAGTATTTTAGGTTCATCTAAGGAAGGAAAACTATCAGATTCGACTTTAATAGAAACAGAGTATGGTAAGAGTGAAAGAGTATATAGATACTACTTTAATGTAGGCGCAAATGATATTACATATAATAACAGGACATATCAAGTAGAAAGCATAAGGTTTTTAGCAGTAGAAAATACTAGTTATCCAGATGATTAACAGCAAAAAGGACAAATTTAAAAAATATGAGATTATATTGAAAAAGGACATAAAATAGGGTATAATGTGTAAAAGGGAAAAATAATGAAGAAAACTTTGGCGTTAATTTGTATATTACTTCTAATTTTAGTAGTAATAATAGCAATAAATTTTAAGAACATAGAAAAAGAAAAAAATGAAATTGTAAAGTTTAATCTTACCTATGAGGAATATAATACAGATAATTTAAATGGATTAGATATAACAACATTAATAAATAAAGCAATAAATAATAATGAAAAATATAGCATTTCAAAAAATGAACATGGTTATTATGTTGATGATGGAATGAATAGTATAAAAATATATGTAACAATGAATATGAATGATAAAACATACGAAATGGAAAGAATAAATTCAGTTGGTATGAATTCATTTATAGAATATTTTGGAGATGTAAAATTTGAGTGTACAGATGTAAAATATCACGAAAAAACAGGAAGGATATCTGAACTTATTTTCAAATCTCAAGACCAATAACTTATTTTAGTTTTTAATTTACTATGAATTATATAATAATTTATAGTGTTAAAAAGATATACAATTTTAAATTTTATATAAAACAAAGGAGGAAAAGTTTTATGGAGAACGCGTCAAAAGCACTGATTATAGCAGGTGCAATACTATTATCAATATTATTAATAGCTATAGGTATGTACATTTACAACAGTTCAGCAGGTACAATACAAGATGCAGGTAGTGCAATATCAACTTATGAAAAAGACAGTTTTAATGCTCAATATGAATCATATGAGGGGCCACAACCAGGAAGTAATGTGAAATCAATGATTTCAAAATTAATATCAAATGGTAACACATACAAAGAAGAGGAAAGAAAACTTCCAACATTAATATACCAAGCAAAAGCTGCAAGTGCTAGTGTTACAGTTCCTGGTAGTAGTGCTGCAGTAGGTGATAAAATATCATCTTACACAGTAGGACTTACAACTGCTAGAACAGCGATAGAATCAAAACATTCATATGTAGTTGAAATAGAATATTCAGGATTAACAGCATTAGTTAACCAGATTACAATTGTATACTAAACAATAAATGAAAAGAGTAAATTTATAAGGAGGGTATTATGGATAATAATGCTATAGACGCTATGATTATGGCTTTTTCAGTATTTGTATTTCTATTCGCCTTATCAGTGTCTATGTATGCATTTTCACTAGTAAACTCAGTTTCTCAGTTGATGCTATATCGTTCAGATAGAACAAACTATTATGATAATATAAGGCTACTTAAGCAAGACGGATCTGCAATGACAGATACGGATGAGTTAGAAAGAGGCTTTTATAACACAAACGATATGGTAGAATTGATAACAACTAGAATTGTAGGAGTAGATACCATAATACCAACTCTTTATAGATATTACAAAGAAAATTTCTGTGTTAAAATCTATGATGCATCTGGTAATTTATTACAAATATTTGATGTAAACTTAGAAGGAAGAGTAAGAAAAGCATGTGGTATGACAACAGTTGAGTTAAATAGAACAGAGAATAGTGAATTTAGAAGATTAAAACAAAAATATGGAGATTCACCTACTTCGGGAGTGAATTTATTTGAAGCACCATGGATAGGTAACACAGACAAAGATACAAAAACGAGAATAGATTTTTATATAAATGGCGGAACAGGATACATAAATAATACATTTGTAGATTACAGTAGTAATAAATTAATGGATTATGCAGGTAAAGATTTTAGAGAAACATTTGTCGAATATGTTTTTTCTGGAGATACAATCACAGCAGGAGATGGAGACGATATAGAGGCTATTACAGGAAATACGAAAGAACTATCGAAAATAATTATAACATATACATTGATGCCATAGAATAGTGAAATGTAAGATACATAAGTAGTAGTATAAAAGACAAAAGATACGTAAAAATATAATAGTATTTTTAGTGATATAATATGAATTAAGGTTAGGAGGCTTTATAGTTATGAGTGATACTCTAATTACAATAATTGCTATATTTTTAGCAGCTGTATTAATGTTTATATTTCCACTTATGTCTGTTGCAGAAAGAAGTGATGAAATAGCACAGCTTACTGTACAAACAGCTACAAATGAATTTGTTGATAGTTCAAGGGCTACAGGAAAGATAACAATTGCAAACTATAATAAATTAATTAGTACATTAACAGCAACAGGAAATACATATGATATAGAAATGGAAGTAAAAATACTTGATGAGAATATAGGGAAAAAATCAGCTTGGATACAGGGAACAGTAATAGGTGAAAATACTTATTATTCAGTATATACAACACAAATTGCTGATGTTATACAAGCAGATAATGGAACTGGAATATATGCTATGAAAGAAGGAGATATACTTTCAGTTACTGTGAAAAATACTAATAAAACAATGGCTCAAACAATAAGAGGAGTATTTTATACAATATCTGGAAATGGCACATACTCAATAGCAGCACAGCATTCAGGGGTTGTTACTGCAACAGGTTCAATTTAATGTTTTTTTAAAAACAGATGCCAGCAGTATTTATGCTGGCATTTTTGAAAATAAAGGTAAAATAATTTAATGTGTGAGAGGAAGAATGAATGAAATTACAAGGTATGGCTGTAATATTTGCTATAATTACATTACCAGTAATATTAATATTGTCTTATTTTATACAAAGCCAAGTTAATACTATTACAATTCAAACTTCATATGATACAAAATTGTTAGATGCAACACATGATGCAATGGCTTCTTTTGAAATTAATACTGCAAATGAAGATTTATCTTCAGTTGCAGATTCTTTGAGGTCTATAATTCAGGCTTCTAATAGCGTATTCTTAAACACATTATCTACAAATTTGGGAATGTCAAATGCTAGTAAAGCATATTTACAACCATATTTACCAGCAATATTATATACACTATATGATGGATACTATATATATGCACCGACAAGGGTGCCAGTAGTATCAGTAAATCAATTAGCAGAAACAACAGATGGTGACTATGAATATCAACATATGGGTACAGCAGAATATGATGATGATGGTATTGATTTAATATACGAGTTAAACAATACTCCTGGATATATAGTTAAAAATGGTGCAGCAATAATAGGTGGTGATAAAACTACTGATATTAGAGATGCAAAATATAAAGTGGATTATGTATTAAAATCATATATTCCATATTCTGCAAGATATAAGAATGATTCTGGTGTAGTAGATGTAACAATTAATTATACACTAGATAACTATATAACAATAACAGGACAGATTGGAGAGGTATATTATACAAAATCTGGTTATTTAATTAATCCTGATTTAGTGAAAAGCATTAAAGGTGTAGATGATAGTGGCAATGAAATTTTTAATTTAGCGGTATATAATGAGTTAGAAGCTGAAGAAATATGTTTATCAGGTAAATATAATATAGAGGTAGTATTGAATACCGAAAAGCCAGGAGGAGCAACAGAAGAAATAACACTTAGAATAAATAAAGACGAAGATAGACATATTAGACAAAAAGAAGAGGATATAAAAAAGATATATGAATTTTTAGATGAATATAATTGGACAAATATAGATACATATATAGATGAATTACAGGAGTTAGAATATGATGTAAGAATGGCAAAAGCTGCAACATACTATGTAAAAGCTAAAATATTTTCAGAATGGGTATATTCTAAACTATCTAGCCAAATACATGAAAGTGATATAAAAGAAGAGTATTTAGGAGAAATGAATAAATTATATACAACAAAAACTGGAGGAGATGTAGGAAGTATATTGTATAGTTTTACAGATGAAACGATGAATTTATTTAGTGATCCTGCAGTGCCAAGTTCAATGTTTAATAACCATAAAAGAGAGGTTATTAAAAGTTCAATACAATATAATTTAAATTTAGCGATGTCTTCATATAACCAGATGTCAGTAAATACATTTAGTTTTAATATGCCAGTTATAGAGGAAATACAGTGGGATAAAATAACTACTAATATGTCAATAGTTTCTTTTATGCAAGGATTTAGAGCTGGATTTAAAACATATAATAATTATGCTGTTGTATCAAGTACAAATAACGAAATGACAGTAATACCAGAAGAAATCTATTATGTGAGACGAGAAGGCTTTAATGATGAAGAATCAATATACCATAGAGTAGATTGTCCAGAGTTGTTAGAGGATGCAGAAGAAAACCCAGTTAATGTAAATATGATACCAGATATGATATCATTTAAGTCTAAACAAGTTAAATATGATAAAATATTTAACATAGCATATAAGAGATATCAATATGACCATAGAAATCTTGGTTGCTATAAATGTGTTATAGGAAGCACTTTTGAAAGAGAAAAATATCTATCAGGAGAAGGATATGAAGGATATGGTAATTTAGATGAATTACCAATAGCGTTAGCAGAAAATGTGAGAGCAACAGAAGAACGTGGCGTTGGAAAAGGAATAGATATTAACAGGTTATCTTTATCAAGGAAAAAGATTTACTATATAGGTGTAGGTAGCGAAAGACAAAGCTTATATAAATTTAATGCAATAAAAGAATCACAAGGATATCAAGTATTTTCTGGTGCTACTCCTAATACACAAGTAACTTTAAGTAGTGTTTTTATACCTGAAATTGAAGATGTTAAGGAACTTCAGATTACAATAAGTAATACAGAATATGAAGACTATGGTATAGTTGTTACAGCATGCAATGTAACATTAAATGGAGGAGGAGGAGGATCGATTGATTTTGGAGATTTTACAATAAATCTACATCAATCTAAGCCTCAAACAATTTATGTTCCAGTTACTCGGAAAAGCGATTGGTAGAACAGGTAATTATTCAGGATTAACATTAAATACGCATGACCCAAATATAACGGGTCAATATAAAGTATTATCTGTAAAAGTTATATATAAATAAATAGAAGTTAATATAAATAAAAACAAGAAAAATGGTTAATATATTTTTATGAAAAGAATTAAAAATATATTAACCATTTTTATATTACTAATTATATATGTATATATTACTAATATTACTTTAATACCAGATAAGATAATATTATTGCAAGGAGAAAAGTATCAAATAAAGAAATGTTATGGCATAAAAACGATAGAGACTGTAAGCGTATCAAATAGTAAAGAAAAAGGTATAAATGTAGAATTAAGTTTATTTGGAAAAGTTTTTTTGAAAAATGTACAAGTTGATATCCTAGAAAAAACAGAAGTTGTACCAATTGGAAAAATAATAGGATTAAGATTATATACAAATGGAGTCTTAATAGTTGGAATGTCAGAAATAGAAGATGTAAATAATAAATTGTTAAAACCATACGAAACATCAAATATAAAAGAAGGAGATACAATTGTAAAAATAAATGAAGAGGAAATAGAGAATATTGAATCCTTAAAAAAAGTAGTTAATAAATCTGAAGGGAAAAATGTATCAGTAACTGTAGTAAGAGACGGTGTTGTTGTCACATCAAACATAACTCCAATTAAAACAAAAAATAATGAATATAAGCTGGGGCTGTGGGTGAAAGATGCAGCAACTGGAGTTGGAACAATAACATATTATGAAAAAGAAACTGGTAATTTTGCAGCTCTAGGACATGGAATAGTTGATTTTGATACAGATAAATTAATAGATATAGATAAAGGTGAAGTTGTTACATCAAAAATACTATCAATTAAAAAAGGAGAAAATGGAAAGCCAGGAGAAATTAAAGGGACTATTTTAAATCAAATGGTAATAGGAAATATAACTAAAAATACACAATTTGGAATATATGGGCACCTAACAAATTTAACTCGTCTAAATATTGATACATCTAAGTCGCTAGAAGTAGCATTAAGACATGAAATCCAGGTAGGAGAAGCAAAATTGTTATGTGCTTTAGATGATAACATAACAAAAGAATACAAAATAATGATTGAAAAAATATATGAGCAAAACAATTTTGATAATAAAAGTATGTTAATTAAAATTATTGATGATGAACTTTTAGAAAAAACAGGTGGAATTATAAGAGGGCTTTCAGGTGCTCCAATTATTCAAAATGGAAAATTTATAGGTGCAGTAACAAATGTGCTTGTATCAAACCCTGAAATCGGGTATGCAATTTTTGCAGATATGATGATAAAAGAAATGAATGAATGATACTCACTCTAATAGCATAGGACCTATGTCTGTAACTGTGCCAGCGCCTAATGTTAAAACTAAATCATCAGGTCTGGCATTTTTCTTTATATATTTTGATATTTCATTAAAGTCTGAAATATATATAGCACAATTTTTAAAAGAATTTATTTTATCTACTAAATCTTTAGAAGATATATTTAATGTATTTTTTTCACGAGCGGCATAAATATCAGTCACAATAATATTATCAAATTCTAATAATGATTTTGAAAATTCTTCTAAATGATTCTTTGTTCTACTATAAGTATGAGGTTGAAATATTACCCAAGACTTATTATATTTTTTATTTTTAATTGCAGTAGCAGTGGCGAATATTTCTGTTGGATGGTGTCCATAATCATCAAAAACAGAAACATTATTAAAACTGCCTTTATACTCTAACCTTCTTCCTGCTCCTGTAAATGACTTTAGAGATTCTGAAATTATATTTTTGTTAATGTTATAAGAGTCACAAGTCGCAATACACGCTAATGCATTTGAAACATTATGCCTTCCTGCAACAGATAAATGTATATTATGATAAAACTCGCCGTTTTTATATACATCAAAAATTGTAAATCCATTATCATCAAAAACTATGTTTTTTGCAACAAAATCTGCATCAGTATTATCTATACCATAGGTGATAGATTTAGATTTGGTTATATTTTGCAAATTCAAGCAATTCTCATCATCTGCATTTACAACTAACATACCATCTTCATCAAGTAATAAAACAAATTCTTGAAAAGTTTTAACAACATTATCAAAAGTTTTAAAATAATCTAAATGATCATTATCAATATTTAAAACGATTTCAGTTTTAGGATGAAGCTTTAAAAAACTTCCCATATATTCACAAGATTCTAAAATAAGATAATCACTATTTCCAATCCTATAATTTCCATTAATATTATTCAATATTGCACCAACTTCTATTGACGGGTCTTTTTCAGCATTTATAAAGCAAATTGAAATCATTGAGGTAGTAGATGTTTTGCCATGAGTTCCAGAAATACAAATTGATTCTTTATATAATTTAGTTAAGAACCCAACAAATTCACCTCTTCCAATAAGTGGAATAGAATTATCTTTTGCAAGTATAATTTCAGGGTCGTCGTCTTTTATTGCAGCAGAATAAATAATCAAATCAGCTGTTTTAGAATTTTCCAAATCATTGCCTATTGTAGTTTTTATTCCATGTGAAATTAACTTATCAGTAATATCACTTCTAGATAAATCAGAGCCTGTAACTATATGACCCCAATTATACAATGTTTCAGCTATAGCACTCATGCTAATACCACCGATTCCAATTAAATGGATATGTTTATATTTTTTTAAATCTTCTAAGCTAGAAATCAATTTTCTAAATACCCTCCAAACTCAATGGCTATTTTATTAACTATAGAAATTATATAACTTAAATTGTATAATTTCAAGAAAATATGAGAAAATACATTATTATTATTATACTATTTTAAAAATATATGTGTGAAAAATTTAAAAGCTTAAATAATCCCTTAAAGTGCGCTTATTACTAGTAATTTTATAAAAAAATTACATTTATGTAAAAATAATGTAAAAAATAGAAGGAAAAAAAGTTTTTATGGCGAATATATTAAGTAGTACATAGATAATTTTTATATATGTATTAAAAACTATAAGAAAGAGGGGCTTAAATCCGATGAAAATAACAGACGTACGTTTAAGAAAAGTAAATTCAGAGAACAGAATGAAAGCTGTTGCTTCTGTAACATTCGATAATGAATTCGTAATCCACGATATTAAAGTTATCGAAAGCCAAAATGGTTTATTTATAGCTATGCCTAGCAGAAAAACTCCAAACGGAGAATTTAAGGATATAGCACATCCAATTAATGCTGAAACTAGAGAGAAGATTCAAAAAGCTATTTTAGAGGCTTATGAAGCTCCTGAAACAGAAGAATCAGCAGAATAATAAATTTGAGGTAAAAAAAGGCGTTATTATTCTAATAATGCTTTTTTTTGTGTTATAGGAGAATATGTGTGAAAAAGATGAAAGAATTTATAAAAAGTAAATTAAATATTATTTTAACTTTTGTTATAATAATCCTAGCTATATTAATAGTAATGTCACTAAATGCTACTCAAAAGAAAATAAGATTCAATCTAGAAAATTTAGAAGAGGTTAAACATTTTGATAAAATAATTTTAGATCAATACGAAATTTATGGGGATTTTATTAATCAAGAAAATAATGCAGAAGAGAATGAAAGGCCATACGAGATACCAAACTTTTCATATTTAGAGGGGACATTAGAGACAGGGTATGTTATAGTAGATATAGATGGAAATGAATTTGTTTGGGTACCATGCTCAAATATGAGTAATGATAATCTAGTGAAATTATCAAAACAAAACTTTACTGAAGAAATTTTTGTTGATTATAATGAGTGTTATGATGATGTGGATATTGAAAAATTTTTAAATAGTGTTTTAGAAAATAAAGGCTTTTATATATCGAGATACGAAATTGGTATAGAAAATGAAAAACCAGTAAGTAAAAAAGATGTACAATTAATGAGTAATGTTACTCATATTGAAGCAACTGAAATTGCACAATCTATGTATGAAAATATAAATAGTGAGTTGATTAATGGATATGCATATGATACTACAATAAAATGGATAAAAAGTAATAATGATTTAAATATTACTGACTTAGAAAGATATAAGACGGAAAAAGAAGCAGTTATGACAGGAGTAGAGAAGTATAATAATATATATGATATATTCGATTCAATAGGGGAGATTACTGCTGAAAAACATAATGGATATTCAATATATAGGACAGTACTTTTTATGGGTGATATTGAGACAATACAAGGATTATTCAAAGAAGATATAATAATGCATGAAAGAATATTATTAGATAATGAAGAAACTTATACTAATATAGGTTTCAGAACTATTATATATAAATAATATTGGAGGGCTTTACAATAAAAAGTAAGAAATTAAAAAATATATTAATAATACTTATTACAATAATAATTGAAATAGTAATGGTTTGTTTTATTATAAAAACTAATACTACTTATGTTATAGATAAAATTATTATTCTTACTTTTGTTGTGTTGTTTGTACGGAGTACACTTCTTGTTTGGGATAAAAAAACTATATGATTTTATTATTAAATATAGATATTATATTGCTGTTTTTTGTTTAATTATTTTAACAATACTGCAATATTCTGGTTCTAAAATATCAATTTTACCAAAAACTATTTTTGAACAAGAAAAATCAACACAAATATTTGGAATAGATGTTGCTTATAGGATTGATGAATTTGGAATTGAAACACCATTATCAATAAGTCAAGAGAAAAATGATTTTAATTATTTTGGAGAAATATTAAGAGGAACTAGAACTGATATGTCTACAGTTATACATGTGCCAATAAAAGACATATCTCAAATAGCTAGAATTTTTAATGCGGGATATTTATTTTTAAATACTGATAATGCAATTGCATTTTGCTGGAATTTAAGAATAATAGCTATATTGTTAATTACATTTGAGCTAATGATGATTATATCGAATAAAAAGAAATATCTATCTTTAATTGGTTCAATTATGATTTCTTTTTCACCAGCTATGTTATTCTGGGGAAATTTAGATGTATTGTTTTTTGGTGAATTGGTTATTGTATTAATAGACAAATATATGAATACAGATAAGTATAAAAGTAGACTATTATTATCTGTTTTTATTGCTTGGGGAGGAATCTCATATATATATCACTTATATCCAGGGTTTATAATAACTTTTGGATATGTTTTTTTGGGACTTCTTATATGGATAGTTTTAAAAAATATTAAGGAATTTAAAGCTTCTAAAAAGGATATATTTATACTATTATTTATGATTGGATTAGTAATAGCATTTTTTACAAGATATTTCATTATATCAAAAGATACTATAAATGCTCTTATGAATACATCATATCCAGGAAATAGGGTAGAAACAGGAGGCGGAGGACTTTTACATACAATGGCATATACATATAGCTATATATTTAATCTACATGTAATGACTGATTTTTTAAGCTATGTTAATATGAATTCTTTTTTTCCAATACCAATTATATTGGCAATTATATGTATCGTACAAAGTAAAAAACATTGGAAATTTTTAATACCTACTTTAGTTATTGCAGGTATACAAGCAATATGGTGTATATTTGGCTATCCAGAGTTTCTAGCTAAAATAACTCTAATGAATAACTTGACAGCAGAAAGATGTGCGGTATCATTAGCATTAATTAATATTTATATATTAATATATTTATTTGCAAATAAAGAAGATTTAATAATAAATAGAAAAATGAAAATTATAATTATTGAGATAATGATATTATTAATTTTACAAATTGTAATACCGATAAATGCGTATTCAGAACAGTATCTGTTTTGGTTAATTATAGTATATTTAGTATTTATTATAGAAATAGTATTACTAGTTAATTATCAAAACGAAAAAATCTATAAAGCTGTATTAGTAATATTGTGTTTTCATACACTAATGATTTTTTGGAATCTAGATATAACTAAAGGAGCAGGAGCTGTTACAGATACAGACTTTGCAAAAAAGGTACAAAGTATTGTAGAACAAGATGGTGATTCTTTGTGGATGACAGATAAAATAGCGTTTATAAATCTTTTGCCTAATTACCTAGTGGCAAATGGAGCAAAAACAATTAACTCTATAAACATATATCCTAATGAAGAATTTTATAAGGTAGTTTTAAAAGACAAATTTGAAGAAAACAGAGATGTCTGGAATAGATATGCACATATAACTTGCCAGATTTCAGAAACAGTGAATATATATCTAGAAGGGGGAGACCATATATTAATAAAGATAGACAATGATACACTTAAAGAATTAAATGTAAAATATATAGTTTCATATAGAGATAAGAGAGAACTTGAAAGTGAGGGAGTTAGTTTAGAGATGTTATATAAAAAGAGCCATGAAAAAGATGAAGAAGCAGCTATATATATATATGAACTAAAATGAATGTATTGACAAGATTAGCTAGAAATAGTATAATTACACTTGTCAATAATATATGCAGATGTGGCGGAACTGGCAGACGCACAGGACTTAAAATCCTGCGGGGCTTAACACCCCGTATCGGTTCGATTCCGATCATCTGCACCAACAAATCCAGGTAAAACCTGGATTTTAACATGTTATAAAAAAATAGCAGTAAAAATGTTTTGAAGAATAAAAAGGTCTCTACTAATATTGAAAAGCAAAAAATTAAATTGTTTTATGATTTACAAGAAAACAAGAAATATCTTATAATCATAACTCCAAGTGTTCTTGAAAGTAATGCGGACTTAAGTGGAATAAGTTGGATAGATACACGATATGAAATTTGATTGTTGACTAGCAGTATGATTTATAATAATATTATATTGGAGGAATTAAATGAAAAATAAAATTTTGAAATTATTCATATTTATAATACTAATTTTATTAATACTGATTATAAGTGCTTATTGTATTGATAAGAATAGGATGAAAAATGGAAAACCTGTATTGTTTTGGAATTGGGGACATCCCTATTCTGTTATTATATACATGGATCCAATTAATCTAATAATAACTCCAGCTGATGAAGGTAATATGTCTATGATAAAAGTGACAACAAAAAAGTTTAATAAAAAATATGGATATGACATTTACTATTATCAGATTAAAAGTGTAAGTATAACTGGTCCTAAAACAAAAGATCTGATAAAAGAATTAGAAGATGGAAAAATAACAAGTGAAATATTTTTTGGCATATTAAAGCATGATGTAGATAAAGGAATAGCAACGTGTGAAACGACTGAATATGGCGAAGCTAGAAAATATACATACGAAACATATTCTATAATTAAATGTCATACAATTGAAGGAAATGAGAATATTTACTTTGGACCTGCTACAATGCAGTTTGAGGATGTTAATATCTGAAAAATAATGAAATAAGTTTATGATAAAAGTGACAACAAAAAAGTCTATATCATAACAAGTGAAGTTGTAGAGCTTTACATAATTAGGAAAATGTGATATATTATATGATAATATGAAGATTATAAAAGGAGGATAGTTTGCATTTGCCATAATCAGAAATAATATTAGGAGGTTTACACAATGTATGAGCAAGAACGGCTTAAAAACTTGGAACACCGCATTTTGGGGTTACTTGAACGTATAAAGCTTCAAAAAAATGGTCCAGAGGTTAAAATAGCACAGAAAATTCTTATAGGATTGCAAGAGAGTTACAAGGAGCTAAAAGACGGCAAAATCTTCATTCCGGAAATAACTTCTGTAAAAAGAAGTGATGGACTTTCTGAAGAAGAGCTGAGCCAAAAACTCGGAGTCATATATTTGATATTTGGTCCAAGCTATGAGGAAGTTTTTAGCTTTCATACCTACAGGATTGAATTCCTGTACATAAAGCCGAATTGTAACGAAGCGTGCATTATGACAGTAATGGCGAATTTTTATGAAGGTGATGTTCTCTTATTAAAAGACGCCAAGGTAGAATTTTGGAAGGGTTACAGCGACAGTACAGAAATTGACGACATGGGGCTTGCTTTTAACTGTGATATGTCGAAATACCATCATCATTCGCACTGGTTTTGTAAGCTGTCATACAGCTTAGCGGAAACTTGGAACAAGTATTTTAGAGATGTTCCGATGTTAGAAGCTAATATAGGAGGTTATCTCAATGCAAAACAATAACAATCTGCAAGTCATTGAAAGTGTTGTGAACAAGTACCAGATAGCTATAAGCCAGAGCCAGAAAGAAAATACTTCGAATGTAAGTGTCGGATTGAAACTGGACAGGAAGCCTACAAGTCTTATGGATGCTCTATCTCAAGGCGTAGCATACCAGATAAAAGATGATAAAGTCTATATATGGTATAAGCCAATGAAAGGATTCAAAGGATCTGCTTTTTTGCTCTTAGTAGGGTACGAAGTATTCGGACCGCCACAGTATTATAAGCATTACATGGAAAATATGGTAAAATTCTATCTTTCCCCATATCAGAAACTGTAGTTTTTGAAACCGTTTGTTTAAATATAAAATTATGAGGAGCTATACTAATGTATAGCTCCTCATAAATGTTTCCATTTTAAAATACAATTAGCTTGATTTGAATTCTAAAATATAATAGAATGGTAATGTGAAATAGGAGGGTTAGGAATGAAGAAAATAATAATATTAATATTGATTTTAGTTATAGTGTATATTGGATATCTTAATATTTTTAAAGAAACAATAAGTGATGAAACAAATATTGCAACAGATGAAGGAAATATGCAAGACATTATAATAGACAATTCGGAAGATGTATATGTAGATACTAATCCTATGTCAGTTGGATTTTATTTACTGAAAAATAATAAAATGGAATTAGTTGAAGAATACACTGCTCCTTGGACTGTAGGACCACCAGACATATGTGTTTTATCAGTACTACCTAGCAGTGAAGACATAGTAAATGAATCAACTTTTAAAACTGCATTTGAAAAATGCATAAGTGAATATGAAGATGTAGAAGAATATAGGATAGGCTATCATATTAAGTTTAATATGATAGATGGAACTTTTATTGATAAGAATATATTAACTGTAGGGGATGCAGAAGATAAGGAGTCTTTTCAATATATTATGGTTTTCCTATATGATGATGTGAATTTAAAACCAGGACAAAGAAAATATCATGTTGAAGAAGAGACTTTTACAGAAGAAACTATATTTTCATCAATTAAACTAACAGGTGGTGTTAATGCAAATGATGTAGAGTCACCAATTGAACTAAGTGTATTTATGTACAAAGATGAGAATGATTTTGATGTAGAAACAGGAAATTACAGAGGAAATTGTATTTATACAATTAACATACATAAAAAAGTATAAAAAATAAGGTGTGAAAAAAGAGGATTAAAAATTCCTCTTTTTTTTGTTCTTTTTATTTGTTTTATGATTTAGCAGCTTTGGCTACTTTTCTTTTATTAGAAGCTTTAAATATTTCCATAACAAATAGTAAAGGTAGGGCCATTGCTAAAGTAATTAAAAAGTCTCTAATTGTTACTGGATTTATTATTAAAAGAGATTGTATCAAAGGGATATTCATGCATGTAACGTGTAGAATTAGAGCTCCTAATACAGCATATACAATAAATCTATTATTTCTTAAAGGTATTTTAAATGCTGATACTTTTTCACTTCTACAGTTAAATGTATGAACATTTTGCAATAATATCATTAATAGTAGTATATAATTTCTTGCTTCATCTAAAGCAGTACCAACTAAATGCCTGCCAGCTCTATCATTTAACATATACCACAATACAAATACCATTAAAAAGATTGTTAATGCTGATATAATAGTTTCTCTTGTTAAAAGTTTATCAAATATACGTTCATTTGTAGCCCTTGGTTTTTCGTCCATTACACTTTTTTCACCTTTTTCACAAGCAATAGCAATATCTTGAATTCCATTTGTAGCTAAGTTAATCCATAATATTTGTACAGTTGTAAATGGTGGAGGCAAGTGAAATATAATTGAGGTTGCAAATAATAGCATTTCAGCAAATGCAGTAGATATTAATAAATATATAACTTTTCTAACATTGTTATATGCATGTCTGCCTTCTTCAACAGCAGATACAATAGATGAGAAATTATCATCAGTTATTATCATAGGACTAACATCTTTTGCAACGTCAGTTCCGCTTCCCATGGCAACACCTATATTTGCTTTTTTAAGAGCAGGAGCGTCATTTATTCCATCTCCTGTTACAGCAACAAATTCTCCGAGTTCTCTTAATGTTTCTACAATAATAGCTTTTTGTAGAGGGGATACTCTAGCAAATACATCATTTTTAGTTACTAAATCAACTAGAGCTTTTCTTGAAGTGTTAAATGTTGTTTCTATTGTTTCACCTGTTATTACATCTCTAGAGCCTTTAAGTAAATTTAAGTCTTTTGCTATTGATTTTGCTGTTAATGGGTGATCTCCTGTTATCATGATAACTCTTATTCCAGCTTTATGACATTTTTGAATAGCATCTTTACTTGTGTTTCTAATAGGGTCGATAAAACCTACAAAACCGATAAAGGTTAAATTTTCGACATCACTTACTGAAAATGGTGTTTTTATTTCGCCAGGATATTTACCTGAAGCTAGTGCTATTACTCTATAACCATCTGCTGACAATCTTAAAAATTCTTCTTCTAATTGTTCACGATCTATTGGAACGTCTTCATTATTTGATTTTTGATTAACACAAAACGATAATATAGTTTCAGCACTTCCTTTAACTGCTATATGTTTTTCAGATTCGTGCTCAAAGAAAACTGCTGAAAATTTATTTTCTGATTCGTATGGTATTCTTCCAAGTATATTAAATTCTTGATCTACATTTTTCTTATTAATTCCATATTTTAAGCCTAAAGATAAAAATGCTAAATCTATTGAATCTCCATGATATATAAATTGGTCATCTTTAAAGTCTAAAAAAGCCTCTGTATTTAATACTCCAATTTTACAAAGGTAATCTATCTGTAAATCTTGTTCTGGATTTAACTTAGTGTTTTCATTTGCATCCTTTAATTTAATAAGACCTATATCATTATATCCTTCTCCGGAAATTTCAAATTCTGTTTTGTCAGGTAGGCTTATAACTTTTGCAGTTTGTTGATTTACTGTTAAAGTTCCAGTTTTATCACTTGCAATTACAGTACAACTTCCTAAAGATTCTACTGAAGAAAGTTTTTTAACTATAACATTTCTTTTAACCATTCTAGATGTAGCTATAGATAATACCACAGTTTGAGCAATTGGTAAACCTTCAGGTATAGCTGAAACACACATAGCGATTACGAGTAAGAAAATCTCTCTATTTTGATATCCTTCCATTACCATTAAAGCAGAAGTAAGTACTGCAAAAACAAATACTAAATACATGATGTGTTTTGTAAATGTTTCCATTCTCATGGTCAGTGGTGATTTTGCTTCTTTTGTTTTTACTAAATCTTGTGCAATATTTCCTATCTCAGTACTAATTCCAGTTGCAACTACAATTCCTATAGCCCTTCCATATTGTACAGCAGAAGAGGCATAACACATATTTAATCTATCTGTAATTGGTGCATCTGGTTTAGAAATATTAGAATTTTTATCTACACCTTCGGATTCTCCTGTTAAAAAAGACTCATCTACTTTTAAACTATGAGATTCTATTAATCGAATATCTGCAGGTACCTTATCACCAGATTCTAGAATAATAATATCTCCAGGAACTAAATCTTCAGAATCGATTTCTATTTTTTTGCCATCTCTTAAAGTTTTTGCAGTAATTTTCAATAATTTTTGAATACTTGATGCACTTTTTATAGCGCTGTATTCTTGATAAGTACCTAAAATAGCATTTAAAATTAATACAATGATAATGAAGAAACTATCTTTATAGTTTCTCATAGCAGCAGCGATAACTCCTGCTATTATCAATATAATTATCATTGGACTTTTAAATTGGCTAACAAATATATTAAGCAATGTAGGTTCTTTTTCTTTTGGCAACACATTTTTTCCATATTGGATTTGCCTTTTTGCAACTTCTTCAGTAGATAATCCGTCTTTATTGCTATTCAGATTATTAATTACTTCTTCATCGCTCAAGCTATGCCAAGTACTTTTCATTTTATCCTCCTGATCTAACTAACATTTTAGTCAGATTTTATTCTTTAGAATTTTGCTTAGACTCAATACAATCTATTAATATAACTTTTAGTATTGTAATAACAGGAACGCCCAAAAACATACCTATTATACCAAAATATGCACCACCAACCATTACTGAAAATATTACTAGCAAAGGACTTATTTTTAATGAGCTTTTCATTATTCTAGGTTCTATAATGTTCGCATCGGTTTGCTGGAATATTATTAATACTAAGAGTACTGTAGCAGCTTTTGGAAGTCCTCCTGTAAATATTGTGATAATAGATATAATTACACATGCTACAATTGAACCGAAATAAGGGATTAAATTAAATAATCCTGACATGATTCCTAATAAAAGTGCGTATTTTACATTAAATAGTAATAATAGTATTGTTACTACTATTCCATTAATTATACTATCTAAACATTTACTTCCTATAAAAGTGAAGAAAATTTCATTTGCTTTATTAAAATATTTTTTTCCTTTTTCATAAACATTTTTTTCAAGAAGTGAGCTAGATAGCTTGTCCAAAAAGTTTAATATACTTCTTCTTTCCAATAATACATATATTGAAACAACTATACTTACAAATACTCTGAACAAACTAGTTACAATGCCAAATACATTTTTTGCATACTGTCCAAGGTTTTCCATGTTTACAAATTCAGTTAAATACTTATTAAAAAATTCATAAAGCCCTTCTTGAACTTCAAGGCTATTTAAAAAAGAATTTTCTGGTATATTTTTAGTACTTTCTATTACATAGTTATAAAATGCAGGTATACTGTTTATCAAATCAACAATATTAATATACAATATTGGAAATACAAACTGAACAACTAAAGTGATTACTAATACTACTAATAGGTATGTAGAAAACACACTTAAAATCCTTGATTTATTTGATATGAATTTTATTTTTGATTTATCATATGTTTTTTCTAATTTCTTACAAGGTATGTATAGTATATATGATATAAATATACCTACTAGAACTGGTGAGATTATACTAAGAAAGCCAGTAAGCATATTTTTTATATCTGAAAAATTGTCTAAAATTTTGTATAATATTATTAGTGATGCTATAAACATAAATGAAAAAATCAACCTTGTTGGTCGTCTATTATTTTTTTCCATAACTTTCTCCTAACATTTTTTATCAGATAAATTATATCACATAATTTACTAGTATTCTATATTAAATTGATTTCGTAACGAAAATGTAATGTTTGGCTACAATATATATATTGTAATGAGTGTAGGGAAAATAATCTAACAAAACATATTATACATACATGTTGTAAAAATACATATTATAAAGCCGCATACGGTTGGAACTAAAAATGATATTAAAGTCCATTTTAAACTACCGAGTTTCTTTTTTTATTGTTAATAAAGTAGTAGTACATGGAAAATGTAATAATGAAAAAATCATAACATTAATAGCTGTTAAAAAAGTCCATCCATTTTTAAGCAATATTTCTCCAATAGCTGAATAATCTTCTAAACTTACTAAAATATTAGATTTTAAATAACACATTAAAATAATTGGAAGAACAATTTCATTTGCAGGCATGCCTAGTATAAATGCAGTTAATATGTATCCATCCAGTCCTATTAGTTTCGCAACAGGGTCAAAAAAGCCTGTAATATATTGCAATAAAGAATAATCATTTATAGAAACATTCGCTAAAATCCATATTATGATACCAGCTGGTGCAGCAATAATGACTGCTCTTCCTAATACAAATAAAGTTCTATCTAAAATTGATCTTATTAAAATTCTTGTTAGCTGAGGTTTTCTATATGGCGGAAGTTCAAGTGTAAATGTTGATGGGAAACCTTTTAATAAAGTTTTAGATAATATTCCAGATATAGTAAAAGTCATAAAAATTCCAAGTAATACAATTAATAATACTGTAATAGTAGAGAAAATAGAGGCTCCAAAAGTAATACCTGTAGTACTGATGAAAATTGATGATATTGCAATTAGTAATGGAAATCTCCCATTACAAGGAACAAAAACATTAGTAAGAATGGCTATCAATCTTTCTCTTGGAGAATTTATTATTCTACATCCAATAACTCCAGCAGCATTACAGCCAAAGCCGCATACACATTGATAACGCCTGCTTTCCAGACGCACAACATTTTTTGAAATAATTATCTAAATTAAAAGCTATTCTAGGTAGATAACCTAAATCTTCTAAAAAAGAAAATAAAGGAAAAAATATTGCCATTGGTGGAAGCATTACACTTATTACCCATACTAAAGTCTGATACATACCGTCTATTAACATTCCAGTAATCACATTAGGCATATTAATATATTTAAAAAGTATATACAGCTTATTTTGAATCATATCAAAAAATCTTAAAAGCAATGTAGATGGATAATTTGCACCAACTATAGTTATCCAAAAAATGATACTTAAAAATCCAATCATTATTGGTATACCAAATTGTTTTGATGTTAATATTTTATCTATTTTTCTATCAGTTTCGTTATAGTTTTGGTTTTCAAAAACACATACTTTTTGACAGATAGCTTCTGATCTTAAGATTATTGTCTCCGCAATTGTATCTCTAAATGTATTTGCATCCATTTTTAAGTTTTTTCTGCTTTCAAAAATTACATCTTTTAGATTACTAAAGCTAATATTTAAATTTTTTGATATTGATTTAATTATATTTTCATCACCATCAATTAGTTTTAATGTAATCCATCTCTTTATATAATCATTTTTAATTTCCAGTTTTGCTAATTCTGGTATAAGCAAATTAATACTATCTTCAATTGATTTTTCATATTCAATTATTTTAGGAGAAATTTCTAGACTATTACTGCAAACATTGTATATGGTATCTAATAATTTTTCCAAAGTTTTGTGTTTTCTAGCTATAACTCCAACAACAGGCACAGAAAGTTCTTCTGATAATGATTCTAAATTAATAGAAATCCCTTTCTTTTTTGCTTGATCTAACAAATTAATACAAATAACAACATTTTTAGTTACTTCAAGTATTTGAAAAACTAAATTAAGGTGCCTTTCTAAGCAAGTAGCATCTACTATTACTACAGTGATATCACTGTCTCCGAAGCATATGTAATCTCTTGCAATTTCTTCTTCTTCAGAATTAGACATAAGAGAATAAGTTCCTGGAATATCAACAAATAGAAAACTAGTATCTTTATATGTACATTTTCCAGTTGCATTACTTACTGTTTTTCCAGGCCAGTTTCCAGTATGCTGATTCATTCCTGTCAAATTATTAAATATAGTGGATTTACCGACATTGGGGTTTCCAGCCAAACTAATAGTAAATTCATCTTTTGGAGATTCTTCTGAAATTATTTCTATTTTTTTTGTATCGTCTTCTCTTAGAGCAATAACACTTTTTCGTATTTCATATGCTATAGGGTTACCAGAGGGACTCTTTATTATAGGGGTTATTTTTGTGTTTTTTATTATACCTAAGTCCAAAAGCCTTCTTCTGTCAGAGCCGATTGCAATGTAAATCCTTTACTTTTGCAGATTTGTTAAGCTTTAAATTGTTTAATGTATATGTTTTTTTCATGTGTGCCTCCATAATTTTATTATATGTTTTTCTGATATATTTGATAATAAAATGCAATAATACATTATTCAAAAGCAAATTAATATAAAAAAAATAAAGAAAAATCGAAAAAATATTGTTATTTTTCCAATTTTTATATATAATATGAAAGTATAAAAGTATAAGTTATCTGTACGTGTTTTCTTATTTGTACAAATGAGTTATATGATATGGGTAAAACGACAAGAAATAATAGAATCCAGTTTAAAGAGGTGTTTGAGATTATGCAATCGGCTCCAATTGAAGATGTTGTAATAGGTGAAAAGCCAAAAAAGAAAAAAGGAAAAGGATTAAAGGTAGGAATTTTTCTTTTGTTCATAGTGTTAATAGTACTTATAGGTCTGTATTTGTATTTTATATATTTTCAAGAGGAAGAAACAGATAAAGAAGCATTTATTAAACATATAGCAGATAATAATATAGGAGACATCTTTGAAGCTGACTTATATAGAGAAATTCTTAGTAAATATACAAACAGAAGTTATGAATCAAATACAAGTATTAATTTCTCTATAAAAAATCCAGCTGCAGTTATTGAAGATGAAAATCTAAGTAGTGTAGATATGAGTAAGTTTACCTTGAATTGGAACACAGTAAAAGATGTAGATAATAAAAGAAAATATAATGAACTTGGAATAACTTATTCTAGTAATGACCTATATACAATTAAAATAATATCTGATGAAGATATTATAGCAATGAGATGTGATGAGATTGTTGATCAGTACGTTGGAGTATTTAAACAAGACTTTTCATCAGTTTTTTATGAAGTAACAGGATTAAGAGTTGATACAACCGATGCTGATAAAATAACAGAATATTTAAATAGTATAGATAGCAAGAATAAATTAGATATAGATAAGAATTTTAAAAAGTCAAAAATAACTAAGTATGCGAATGTTTTTTTTGAAGGAATTTCTGAAGAAAAATTTGCAAAACACAATAACTTTCTATTACAAGATGCAGACAAGTCTATACAGACTACAGCATATATATTAGAATTAGATCAAACTGATTTGAGAAATACAATAAAGCAAGTATTAACAGAATTTAGAAATGACACAGAGCTATTATCAGAGTTAGTAACAGGAAAAGATACAGAGGATGTGTCAGATGTTACATTTGATATTTTTAATGAGCCGAACTTAGACCCTGTTATGACAAGTGTAGATGGAGAAGATTTTGAAGACTATAACGAATCTGATTCAGAATATATTGAAGAAGATGACGATTTAATAGAAGGGCTAGAAGAAATAGAATCAACTTTAATAAGAAAAGATGGACATGTATTTGATATTAAGGAACTAATAACATCTATATTGATTGGAAAGAAAATTGATACTAATTTAGAGAACTTACAATCAGGTATAGATAACTATATTAATGAAATTGATGAATATGATGGTAAGGGATTAAAAATAACTATATATGTTAGTGATGAAGGTACAGAGAAGATTGACTTTGATTTACCTGATTCAAGTAAATTAGACATCATATTTGGGGTAAAATCATCAAGAGAAAATAAGGCAATAATAACATATTTAAAAGATGAAGAAGTTTTTGTTGATGATGAAGAGACGGACACATATGGTATGGAAACCCAAAGAAATGGCTTTAAATTAGAGATTAACAGGAATCAAAGAGAGACTAATGAAATATTCGATATAGTATATGGTAATATTAAGAAAGAAAAGATAATTCAAAAAACAAATATTAATCTTGTAACTACAGGAACAATGAGTTCAAAACAATATAAATTTAATTTGAAAATATCTTATTCAGATAATGAGAATACTATTGAAACTAATATAAATAGTGTTTTAAACTTTGACTCATTGCCAAGTATTGAAACCCTGAATGCGGATAATTATTTGTTCTTAAATGCATTATCAGAAGAAGATTTGATAAGAAACTTAGAGTTAATAAGAAGTACAACAGACCGAGTATATAAAGAAAAAATAGAAAGTTTAAATTTTATTGATGCAAATAATTATACACCGGTTATAGAACAGCCACAAGCACCTCAGGAATCTACTACTAGTGATAAAGAAACTGCAAGACAAGCATTAATTGACACAGTTGTACTTAAAATGACAGAAGCACAAGATAATGGTGAACAATATACTATAAACGATTTGGAAAATTTACAAATACAAGGGCATATAGTTTCTGTAATAGTAAATGAAGATATAGCAACTATTACTGTAGATGGATATAAATTTACTATAGATACAGAATTTACTTTGGAAGAATTAGAATGATATAATAATAGAATAATATTAAAATTTAAATAAAAAGGAAAAATGATATGGAAGAAAAAAAAGAGGAAAAAAAAGTTTCATTGAAACTAAATAAAAAAATGGTAATAGGTTTGATTGTATTAATTTTTATAATACTGTTATTTGTAATAGTATTAAACAATGTTACAGGTTCTTCGAAAAACAGTTATAGTGGGAACATATATAATAAAGGGCTGGTAGCTGAGAACAAAGCAGAGACCTATTATAACAAGTATGATAAAGGAATTATTAAAATAAAAAATGGAAAAGAGTATCAGATAACAGATGAAACAGCAGAATCAATAAATGTTGTAGGAGATGTTGTATATTACTTAACAGTTGCTAATGGAACTATAGATATTAAAAGTGTTGAAACAAATGGAAACAATATGAGAAAACTAGCAACAGTATATACTTCAATAACTAAAATTTATGTTGTAGATGACTACATATACTATTATTCTAACGAAAATAATATATGTGGAATTACAAAAATAAATATTGATGGGACAAATAAAACAATGATAACAACATCTAACATTGTAGATTTTCAAGTTATAGGAGATACAATATATTTTACTGATAATATAAACTATTTATATAAAATGACATTAACGGGTACAAATGTAGAAAGAATAGAAACAAATTATCAGATAAGTAAATTTCAAGTGTTTGATAAATGGATATATTTCTATAATGAAAATGAAGGAGCTTTGTGTAAAGTTAAAGAAGATGGAACTGAAGGAGTTACAGTATCAAATCTTGTAAGAAGCGAAATATATAATATAACAGGAAAGAAAATTTACTTTTTAAACCCTGATAAAAAAGAAATAGCAAGTATTAACTTAAATGGAAATGGATATAAATCAATTGTAGAAATACAAACGAATAATACGAAAATTAACATAGCAGGTAATATATTATACTACTTAGATGATAGCACAGATGAAACACAGGCATATCAAATATATAGAGTTAAAACAAATGGGAATAGTACAAAAGCAATTGAATACTAAAGAACAAAGTAAATTATGCGCTACAGCTAGAAAATATTAAAAAGGAGGGTTCTTTAAATGAAGTTAGGGACAGTTGTCTATGGAAATAAAATATACAACCTAGATTATATGACAACAGATGAACTGGAGAATCTTTTGAAGATGATCGAAGAGGATAATTGTGAATATACTTATGATACTCTGAGAAAAATGTATACTGATTCTGAAAAATCAGTGAGATTAAGTGCAATGATAAGTAGAGCATATACAGATAAGGTATCAGAACAAATAATTCATCAAAAAGTTGATCATCAGATGAATGCAATATCAGCAGGTATTAGTGAAATTAATCCGAGATTTAAAGAAGGTTCAAAAAACTATGACGAAATAAGAAACCAAATTGTAAATTCCCTAACAGACTATGAAGTTGCTCTTAAAGAATTAAGTGATTTTTATGACGGAAAAATAGAACAACTAATACTTAGAAAAGTTGAACTTGAAGGTGAAACTGTTGGTATGACTTTCAATAAAGAACATTTACATAGAAAGAAAATAAGAAAAATAAGTCAGAAGGAAAACGATAAAGTAAGATATTTGATAGCAAAGAATATAAGTAAAATAGTAGAAAAACTAAAAGTAAGAAGAAGAGAAAAACAAGAACCAGATGTGAATCTAATAAATATGTTGCAAGATGGAAAAGATGTAGATGCAGAGATGAAAGAGAAAATGGAGTCTAGAGTAGAAAAAACCATAGAAGAAGAAAAAGATAATAAACAAGTATTAGAAAAAGCTAAAAAAGAAATAAGACTTATAGAAGATGAAATAAGAAGAATAAACAAGAGAAAAGAAAAATGCTTAAATGATGCAATGGAAGTTGGAGAAAAATCTATTGCAGTTACTACAATAAAAAGACCGAAAATATTTAAAAACATAACAAGGTTTTTTGCAAATAAGTTTAATACTCAAAAGATGATTATAAGAAATATAATTGAACCACTAAACCAAAGAATATTAGATTTCAATAATAATGAATTGTCTAATATAAAAGAATAAGATTAAAAACAAGAAAGGTAAGTGAAGTTATGAGTATGGAAACATTGGAAGAATTTGGAGAAAAAGCAGATGAAGTATTTAAAAACGCATTTAATAATGCAATAAAAGGGACCGAAGATAAGGGCCTTGCTGATTTTACGAAAGAAATACTGAATGGAAATAATGATAGGGAGAATAATCAGGAAACAGAAAAAAAAGAAAAGGAAGAATCTATAAGATAGATACTTGAAATAAAAAAAAGCATATGGTATAATATTTAAGTAAATAAATAAAATAGAGCCGTTATTAGAAAGGCAAAGTAAATAAATCGAAAATATATTTAGAGAGAATAAGTAGTAGCTGAAAACTTATTTATATATAATTTATTGAAATTTCACTTTTCGAGGTTGTATACTGAAAATATAGTAGGTGTATACGGTTGCAACGTTATAGCTTAGAGGTTATTAATTTAACGAAATTAGGTGGTACCACGAAAAAATGTCGTCCTATGTATATACATAGGACGTTTTTGTTTTAAAATAAAAAAGAAAGGACGATAATAATGGAAGAACAAATATCAAAAATTGAAAGTGATGTAAAAGAGAAAATTAAAAAAGTAGAAAGCTTACAAGAACTACAAGATTTAAGAGTAAAGTATCTTGGGAAAAAGGGTGAATTAACAATAATATTAAAAGGATTGTCAGATATTTCAGATGAGGAAAGGCCGAAAGTAGGGAGTTTAGTTAATAAATTAAGAGATGATATTGAAGAGGCAATTCAAAGTGCGGAAAAAATTATTAAAGATAGTCAAATAGAACAAAAATTAAAAGAAGAAAAGATAGATGTAACAATGCCTAGTAAAAACATAAAACTAGGTTCAGTTCACCCGATAACTCAAGTTATTGAAGATGTAAAAGAAATATTTTTAGGTATGGGATATAGTATTGCAGATGGACCAGAAATAGAGAAGACATACTATATTTTTGATCAATTAAATACTCCTATTGATCATCCAGCAAGAGATTTACAAGATACAATATATATAACTGAAGATATAGCACTAAGATCACATACTTCTTCAGTACAAATTAGGACAATGGAAAATCAAAAACCACCAATTAGAATAATATGTCCTGGAGCAGTATACAGATCAGATACAGTAGATGCAACACATGCTGCAGCATTTTATCAAATCGAAGGATTAGTTGTTGATAAAAATATAACAATGACAGATTTAAAAGGAACATTAGAAATGTTTGCTAAAAAATGTTTAGGAGAGAGTACTAAAATAAGATTTAGACCTCATCATTTTGCATATACAGAACCAAGTGCAGAAGTAGATGTTTCATGTTTCGTATGTGGAGGAAAAGGTTGTAGAGTTTGTAAAAATGAAGGATGGATAGAATTATTAGGATGTGGTATGGTACACCCAAAAGTTTTAGAAGGATGTGGAATAGATTCTAAAGTATATTCTGGATTTGCATTTGGATTTGGTGTAGAAAGAATTGCAATGGCTAAATTTGAAATTGATGATGTGAGACTACTTTATGAAAATGATGTACGTTTCTTAAAACAATTTTAAATTTTAATTAAAAATTATTAGAAAGAGAGAGTGAATAAATATGAAAGCAAGTATAGAATGGTTGAAAGAATACGCAGATATAGATGTTGAACCAAAAGAACTTGGAGATATTTTAACAATGACAGGATCTAAAGTTGAAACAATTGATAGTGCAGGTAATGATATAAAAAATGTTGTTGTTGGTAAAATTCTAAAAATTAAAAAACATCCAAATGCAGATAAATTAGTAGTAGCAGATGTTGATATAAAATTAGAAAAAATACAGATAGTTACAGGTGCTGATAATATAAAGGAAAACGATATAGTTCCAATAGCAAAAGATGGATCAGAATTGCCAGGAGGCAAAATAATAAAAAGAGGAATGATAAGAGAAGTGGAATCTTATGGAATGATGTGTGCTTGCTCAGAACTTAATATTCCTGTAAACAGATATCCGAACCAAATTGAAGATGGAATAATGATATTGCCTAAAGAGTTTGAAAATAAGCTTGGGGAAAATATTGTAGATGTATTAGATTTAAGAGAAGATATAATTGATTTTGAAATAACACCAAATAGACCAGACTGTTTATCAATAGAAGGGCTAGGAAGAGAAGTAGCGGTTTCACTTGATAAAGAATTTAAAGATCCAAGAAAAAATTTAAATGAACTTAATATTGAAAATAAATCAGATATTGAAGGATTAAAAGTAGATATTAATGCTCCAGATTTATGTTATAGATATGTTGCGAGAGTGATAAAAAATGTAAAAGTTGAAGAGTCTCCAGATTGGATGAAAAAAAGATTAAGTGCATGTGGAATGAGAAGTATAAATAATATAGTTGATATAACAAATTATGTTATGCTAGAACTTGGTCAACCATTGCATGCATTTGACATTAATTCTATTACAGGGCGTCATATAACAGTAAGACGTGCAAATAAAAATGAGAAAATAACAACATTAGATGAACAAGTAAGAGAGTTAGACGAAGATATGCTGGTTATTTCAGATAATGAAAAAGCTGTTGCAATAGCTGGTGTAATGGGTGGACTTAATTCTGAAATAGAAGAAGGCACAGAAGTAGTAGTGCTAGAATCTGCAGTGTTTAAACGTGGAAGTGTCAGAAAAACAGCTAAAAAAGTAGGGCTAAGAACAGAGAGTTCTAGCAGATTTGAAAAAGGGTTATCCGCAGATAATGCAGAAAGAGCAATAAACAGAGCAGTTGAGCTTATAGAATTACTTGGCGCAGGTAAATCAGAAAATTCAAAGATTGATGTGTATCCAACTAAACAAGAGGTGAAAAAAGTAGAATTTGACGATACAAAAATAAATAAACATTTAGGAACAAGTATATCAAAAGAATATATGATCCAAATATTAAGTAGTCTTGGAATGAAGGTTGAAAAAGATATAGTGATAGTACCATATTACAGAAATGATATTGAGATAGTAGAAGATTTATCAGAAGAGGTTGTTAGATTTTATGGATATAACAAAATAGATAGTACATTAATAAATGCTGAAACTACTTTAGGAATGAGAACAAAATCACAAAAGTTATCAGATAGAATAAAAGAAGGGTTAGTAGATAAAGGATTATCAGAAATATACACATATGGATTTTTTAGTAATAATGATGTTAATAAAGCAGGAATATCAGAAACAAGTGAATTAAGAGATCAAATAATAAACATACACAACCCATTAAGTGAAGAGTTTTCTGTAATGAGAGTATCTACAATACCAAGTATGATGCAAATATTATCAATAAACAAAAATAAGAAAAATAAAGAAGTAGGATTATTTGAAATTTCAAAAACGTATAAAAATACAGAAAAACAAATAGAAACAGGAGAAGTTCCAGTAGAAGAAAAGGTAATAACAATAGGAATGTATGGAGATAATATTGATTTTTATGCAATGAAAGGAATGGTTGAAACAGTTTTAAGTCTAGCATCTATATCTAGATATGAAATATTTGCAGAAAGAGAAAATACAAGTTATCATCCAGGTAAAACAGCAAAAATAATGATTGGAAAAGATTGTATTGCAACATTTGGAGAAGTTCATCCGATAGTTTGTGATAATTATGACATATCAAATAAAGTATATATAGCAGAAATATCTTTGGATAAGTTAACTAAATATGCTAACTTTAGTAAGAAATATTCAGGAGTTCCAAAGTATCCAGCAGTTGAAAGAGATATTGCAATGGTAGTAAAAGAAGATATAGAAGTAGGACAGATTGAAAAAATTATATCTAGAAACGGGAAGAAAATTTTAGAAGAGATAGAATTATTTGATGTTTATAGAAATGAAAAACTAGGTGTAGATAAAAAAAGTGTTGCATATGCGTTAAAATTCAGAAGTAAAGAAAAAACATTAACAGATGAGGAAATAAATGAAGTGATGGAAATAATAGTGCTAGAACTGGAAAAGAATTTAAAAGCAGAATTAAGGAAATAAAATACAAATAACAAGAGCTAAAAAATACTTATTAAAAAATAAGTATTTTTTTAGTATAAATTAGTTGACTAACAGACAATATGATGCTAAAATGTTGTTAATATTTTTTTAGGAGGTGTTTTTAAGGTTAATTAACTGAACAAATGCTTAATGGTGTGACATTGAAAGGAGATATTATAATAATGGGTAATGAAGTAGGACGGAACTATGTAGATGTAATGGCTATGCATTCAGATGTAACAGGGTCTTGTATCCTAGGTGTAGTTAAACTGCACAATTATTCAAAGACAGAAAAATTTGTTATTGACGTTGGATTGTTTCAAGGAAAAGAGCAAGATCAGCACAATGGAAAGATCATGTTCAATCCAGATGAAGTGAGCTGTATAGGAATAACTCATGCACATATTGATCACGTGGGACAACTGCCATTACTATATACAAATGGTGCTATGTGCAAAGTATACTCCTCAGAAAGTACAGCGAAACTGCTACCTTATCAGTTAAATGACTGTTTAAGGGTTGGACTAGATACAGCTAAAAGGAAGCATGAAAAACCGCTATATACACAAGATGCTGTTGATAAAACATTAGCAGCGAGTGTAGGTTGTAAATATAGTGAAGCTATTAATGGCGATGACCATATTAAGATGACTTTCTTCCAAAATGGACATTTGTATGGAGCATCTGTGATTTTAGTTCAAATCGCTATTCCTAATGGAGATGAAATCAATATTCTGTTTAGTGGTGACTATTCTTCAAAGAATGTATTTTTTCCTGTTGAAAAGTTGCCGAAGTGGGTAAGAAAGCTCCCTCTGAGTGTTGTTATAGAGGCAACATATGGCAATAGATCAACAGATGATACCGATCTTTGCTTTGAAGACAATATAATGGATGCAATTAGTAATGGAAGAGATGTAGTTATCCCTGCATTTTCTCTTGGAAGAGGGCAGGAAATCATGCTTTTATTACATAATATGCAAGAAGAAGGTAAGCTGGATAAAGATATACCGATATTATATTGTGGTAAGCTTGGTATACGGTATACAGAGCAGATATTTAATAAAAATGATGAATTCTTTCCAGATGCGAGAAGCTTTTACCCAGAAGGGCTGCAGTTTATATATACAACTGCAGATATTGTATCATATCCATCAAAGCCGAAGATAATTTTAGGATCAGCTGGAATGGGCGGATATGGCCCTATGCAAACACTGATTCCGGAATTCATTAGGCGAAAGGCACTTATACATTTTACAGGTTTTTGCGCAGAAGGAACTCTTGGAAGGCAGCTGATGGATGCACAGTTAGACTCTAGTGTTGAAATAGCTGGTAGGCTTGTGAAAAAAAGAGCTGATGTAAAATATACAACAGAATTTTCAGCACATGCTAAGAATAATGAGTTAATAGAATTCTTACAGCAGTTCGAAAACTTGCAAACAGTTCTAATAAATCATGGTACTCATGAAAATAAGAAGGCTTTTGCTGACAAAGTATTAGATGAGGTTGAAGCAAATGATGTAGTAATCCTATCAAGGGATATTGGGTTTAGGTTAAACAAAATTGGACTCCAAAAGTCCCTGAACACCAGGTTCAAATAGAACATAGAAAGGACGCTTTTTAAATAAAGGCGTCCTTTTTATGTAAGTATTGAAAAAATGATAAGAAAGATATATACTGTCTTATATATAAAGATTAGAGGTTTAAAAAATGGATTGGACAAAAGAGCAACAAGATTCAATATACAAGAAAGATACAAATATATTAGTTGCAGCAGCAGCACGGAAGTGGAAAAACTGCTGTTTTAGTTGAGCGTATTATCCAAAAAATTATTAAAGATAAAATTGATATAGATAAATTACTAGTTGTAACATTTACAAATGCTGCAGCTTCAGAAATGAGAGAAAGAGTATTAGAGGCAATATATAAGAAACTAGATGAAAATCCAAATGACAGTACACTAAAAAAACAAATACTTTTACTTGGAAAATCTAATATCAGTACTATACATTCGTTTTGTTTAGATATCATAAAAAACAATTTTTTTGAAGTTGATTTACCTAATAATTTTAGAATTGGAAATGAAGAAGAGATAGAGCTTTTAAAACAAGAAGTTTTAGAAGACTTATTTGAAAAGTTATATGAAGAAGAAAATGAAAATTTTATTGAACTAGTTAATACATATACAGATTATAGAGGTGATGAACAACTAAAAGATATAATATTTAAAATATACAGATTTATACAAAGTGCTCCTTTTCCAGAAGAATGGCTAGAAGAAAAGGTTAATGAATTTAAAACTTCAAATGATGATAAAGATTTTTCAAAAACAAACTGGGGTAAAATTTTAATTAAGAACATACAAGAAGAATTAATGTTTTGCATAAATAGTTTGAAAATAGTAAAAGAAAAAACTGATAAACACGTAGAATTAGAAAAGTATTCATTAACTCTAGCAGATGATATTAAAATGTTAAGAGATATGTATGATGAAACTGAAAAAGATTGGGATAGTTCGGTAGTAAAAGCAAATGAGATGAGGTTTAAATCGTGGCCATCTGACAGAAAGATATCGATGGATTTAAAAGATGAGGCAAAAGATTCAAGAGATATTATTAAGAAAAAAATAATGAGTTTAATAAATAAAGTTTTAATATGTGATTCAAAAGAAGCTTTTCGTGATATATATGAGATGTATGGTGTACTGAACTGTTTAAAAGAAGTGATACTGGATTTTGATGTGCAGTTTAAAAAGAAGAAGCTTAAGAAAAATATTATAGATTTTAATGATATAGAGCATTATGCTTTAAAAATACTATTGAAGAAAAATGAAAATGGGGAATATGTCCAAACAGAAGTAGCTAAAAAATATAAAGAAAAATTCTATGAAATTGCAATAGATGAATATCAAGATAGTAATCAGGTTCAAGAATTAATTTTAAAATCTATTTCAAGAGGAAATAATATCTTTATGGTAGGGGATGTTAAACAGAGTATATATAAATTTAGACAGGCCTGTCCGGAATTGTTTTTAGATAAATATGACAATTATTCTTTAGAAGGAAATGACTCAGGGCTAAAAATCCAATTATTTAAAAATTTTAGAAGCAGAAAAAATATATTAGATATTACTAATATTATTTTTGAAAATATTATGAGTAAAGAACTTGGAAGAATTGATTATACGAAAGAAGAATATTTAAATCTTGGTGCAGATTATGAAGAATATGAAAATGGACTTGGAAATGCTGAACTTCATTTAATAGATTTAGAAGATAATGAAATTATAGAAGATGACACAGAAGATGCTATAGAAGATGATATGAATACTGAAAAAGAAGAGATAGAAGCAAGATTCGTTGCAAAAAAAGTAGAAGAGTTAATAAAAAGTAAAACACAAGTAAAGAATAAAGATAAAAAATCAAGAGATATACAATATAGAGATATTGTAATATTGCTTCGTTCAACTGCAAACATAGCTCCTGTTTATGAAGAAGAGCTAATCAAAAGAAGTATTCCTGTATTTAGTGATGCGTCAACTGAATATTTGGATACAGTTGAAGTTAGGACAATTATTAACTTACTTAAAATACTTGATAATCCAATTGATGACATTTCACTTGTTGCTGTATTAAGATCAAAAATAGGAAATTTTACAGATAATGAAATTATTGAGATAAGATACTCTAATAAAGATGGGTCTTTTTATGACAGTCTAAATTTTGCAAAACAAAATTTAGAAGGAAATTTAAAGGAAAAAATAATAAAATTTTTAAATAAACTTGATGAATGGGGAAAAAATAGTGAATTTTTAAGCTTAGCTGAACTAATATGGAAGATATATGTAGATACGGGATTTTTTGAATATATTGGACTTATGACAAATGGGTCTTTAAGGCAAGCAAATTTAAAAATGCTTTTTGAAAGAGCGAGAGAGTATGAAAAAACTAGTTTTAAAGGATTGTTTAATTTTATACGATTTATAGAAAGAATAAAAATTACTAATGGAGATATGTCTGCTGCTAAAATAATTGGTGAAAATGAAAATGTTGTAAGAATAATGAGTATCCATAAAAGTAAAGGATTAGAGTTTCCAGTAGTATTCCTTTCTGGTACTTCAAAACAAATTAACTTGTCTGATTTGAAATCTGATATATTATTACATCAAGATTTTGGAATTGGACCTGAATATATCAATTATGAAAGACGAATAGAATATCCAACTACTGCAAAAGAAGCTATAAAAATAGTTATAAAAGAAGAAGCAATTGCAGAAGAAATGAGGGTTCTTTATGTTGCATTAACAAGAGCAAAAGAAAAACTCATTATAACAGGAACTATAAAAAACTATATTAAAAATGTAGAAAAAAAAGAAGATAGTTTGAAAATATATAAATCAGAATCAGGAAAAATAAATCCGATACTTATAAAAAAATATATATCATATTTAGATTGGATTTTATTAGTAATGCTTAATAATGATATGAGTGATACTATAACTTTGAATACATATAAGAAATCTGAATTATTAATAAAAGAAGAAAAAGATAATATTAAAATAAGAGAGTTCGATTTTGATGAGAAAACTGACTTTAGTAACTTGGAGAAACTATTAAATTGGAAATATTCAAAAATAGAAGCTACAAAATTACCAATTAAAAGCACTGTAAGTAAAGTTAAGGAAATGTTAAGTGATAGTATAGATTTTGATGAAATTAATAGTAAAGAAATTGGAATTGCAAATATTACACCAATGTTTATGAAAAATGAAGGTAATATAGAACTTTCTCGGAAGCGAGAAAGGTACTTTGATGCATTTGTTTTTACAAAAGATAGATTTTAGCATGGAATATGATATGAAAAGAATTGAAAATTTGAATAATGAATTGATATCTAAAAAAATAATTACTGAAAATGAAAGTAAGTCAATAGATTTAAATAAGATATATAGTTTTCTAAACTCTGACTTTGTCAAAAGAATAAAAAAATCAAAAGAAATTAAAAAGGAAAAAGCTTTTTGTATGGAAATGGATGCAAAAGAGTTTTATGATAATGTAGAAGATGAAACAATTTTAATACAAGGTATTATTGACCTATATTATATTGATGAAAATGATAATATTGTATTAGTAGATTATAAGACAGATTATGTAAAAAATGAGAATGAGCTGATTGATAAATATAAAGTACAGCTTAAAATATATAAGAAAGCATTAGAAAAAGGGCTAAATAAAAAAGTAGCTCAAATATATATATATTCACTATATTTAAATAAGGAAATTAGTATTAAATTATAGTTTACAAAAGTTGTCTAATAGTATATAATATATGCTGAAAATAAAGAAAAAATAAAGGGAGAAAATAAGATATGAATAGAATGAAAACATTTCTATTATACGCAATATTAATAGCAGGGTTTATAGGATTATCGTGGGTTTTGGAAAATGGACTTATTGCTAGTATGTATAAAAATATTGCAGGGACAATAAATACGAACTTTGCTGTTCCAGGAGAAAGAGTATCAGATTTTGAGATAAATAAGGTAGAAGCAAAAGCTAGTAATGTAAGTGGATATATTAAAATGTCAATAAAAAATACAACAGGAAAATATGTAGATGAGTGTTATATAAAAATTCAATTACATACAAAATTAGGATTATTGGCTACAACAAAATATTATGGAATAAAAGATTTTGAGGCAGGAGAAACAAGAAATCTTATAGCATCTTTTCAGGCATATGAGATAGCTAGGTACGATATTTCTTTTGCAGGAACATATCCAGACAAAGAATATATAATTAGTATTTTTGGCTATGATATAAACCTAAAAGATGTATTTGGAATAGATTTAACTAAATTCATTAATATTGATGCAATTAAGACTGCTGGATCAAGTGCATGGTCTTGGGCTGTAGCTTTAGTAAAATCAGTGCCATTATGGGCATATTGGATTGCAGGATTAATAGTGCTTTGGCATTTGCCGGCTAGATACTTATTTGGAATATTCCCATTTTAATATATTTAAAAAATATATAAATACGAAAGGGCAGAAAGATTATGGATATAAATGAGTTAAGTAAGAAGGCTTTAAATATTAGAAAGAATATAGTTAGTATGGTATATGGCGCAGCATCAGGTCACCCTGGTGGTGCGCTTTCTATGACTGAAATTATAACAGTATTATACTTTACTGAATTAAATGTAGATGTTAATAAGCCAAATAATGAATATAGAGATAGACTAGTTCTATCAAAAGGTCATGCATCAGCAGCTCTATATGGAGCTTTAGCAGAAAAGGGATTTATAAAAAAAGAAGATTTAAATACTTTTAGAAACATCAATAGTGACCTTCAAGGACACCCAGATATGAATAAAATAGCTGGAGTAGATATGACATCAGGTTCTTTAGGCCAAGGGTTGTCTATTGCTAATGGTATGTGCTTAGCTGGGAAGCTAGATAAGAAAGATTATAGAGTATACTGCATTATGGGAGATGGAGAAATTCAAGAAGGGCAAGTTTGGGAAGCTGCTATGTCAGCAGGTCACTATAAACTAGATAATTTATGTGTCTTTATAGATAACAATAATTTTCAAATAGATGGAAGTGTTGATAAAGTAATGAATCCATATCCGATAGATAAAAAATTTGAAAGTTTTGGATTTAATGTTATTAACATAGATGGCCATAATTATGAAGAAATTCTAGATGCGCTAAAAAAAGCAAAAGAAACTAAAAATAAGCCAACAGCTATAATAGCAAAAACAATTAAAGGAAAAGGTGTATCATATATGGAAAATATAGCAGATTGGCATGGAAAAGCTCCAAATGAAGAAGAGTTTAATTTAGCTATGAAGGAACTAGGAGGTAACTAATTATGAATAAAGATAAAAAAGTAGCAACACGTCAGAGCTTTGGAGAAGCATTAGGAGAACTTGGTAAAACAAATGAAAAAATTGTTGTGCTAGATGCAGATTTGTCAGGTTCAACAAAAACAAATATATTTGCTAGTCAGTTTCCAGAAAGATTTTTTGATATGGGAATTGCTGAACAAGACATGATAGGAACAGCAGCAGGTTTTGCAACCTGCTCAAAAATTCCATTTGCGAGCACTTTTGCAGTTTTTGCAACTGGTAGAGTATATGACCAGATAAGAACAAGTATATGTTATCCAAACTTAAACGTAAAAATATGTGGTACTCACGCAGGAATAACAGTTGGGGAAGACGGCGCAACACATCAGATGCTAGAAGATATTAATCTTATGAGGGGACTTCCTAATATGACAGTATTTTCTCCTTCAGATGATATTCAAACAAAATGGGTAATAAAAGAAGCAACAAAAATTAATGGACCAGTATATATAAGGGTAAGTAGAGCATCAACTCCAGTAATATATGAAGAAAATGAAAAGTTTGAATTAGGTAAAGGTGTTCAAAACCGGAGATGGAACAGATGCAACTATTTTTGCAACAGGAGTAATGGTGGCAGAAAGCTTAGAAGCACAAGAGAAACTAAAAGTAGAAGGAATAGATGTAAGAGTTGTAGATATTCATACAATTAAACCAATTGATAAAGATATAATTATAAGATGTGCCAAAGAGACAAAAAAATTGATATCAATTGAAGAACATAGTATTATTGGAGGACTAGGAACAGCTATATCAGAAGTTCTAGTAGAAAATTATCCTGCAAAATTAACAAGGATGGGAATGAAAGACTGTTTTGGAGAATCTGGAAAAGCAGGAGATCTTTTAAAGAAATTTGGTCTGACAAGTGATGATATAGTTAAAGAAATAAAAAATAAATAAAAGAATCAAACAAAGGAGAAAAATATGGGAATAACATTAATACTATTAATATGCTTAAGTCTCTCTGTTATTTTGTTAATAGCAGGAGTTGTTGGAAGAAATAATTCAGTTACAATACTAAGCGGAATAGTTTTTGCAGTTACTATGGTTGTACTTGGACTTGTTTTAATGAGTATTAAAGGTATGGATAATGGAATAGAAGGTAATATTTTACAAGAAGATATAGGTCAAGAAGAAGATATAAAAGAAACAGAAATAGAAGAAGACAAACTGGATTATTTTTACAGTGAAGAAGTTCGAAAAATATATCCGTTTACAGGAGCTTTTCCAAGCTCTTGGATGGTATATCTGTATAAACTAGATTCTGATGGGTTAGATAATGTAAAAATTAATGGGGAATTTGATGATGATTTTATATTAAAAATGGCATTTTCAAAGGTGACAAAAAATGATTGGTATAACAGCTATACAGGTGAAGGAGAATTATTGTACATAAAAACAGAAATATTTGATCAATATGTAAAAGATATATTTGGAGATATAACTTATAAAAAAATAGATTTCGACACAAAAAAATTAGAGATTGTTGATATAAATGATGGATTAAATATTAATTTTGAAAAGTTGTATACGGCTAAGTTTAATAATGAAAATATAGAAATACAGCTTTCTGTGCCTTCATCTGCAAATTTTTATGCTATAGAAACAGCATATGAAAAAGCAGTAAAATATGAAGATAAAATAGAGATTACTATAAAACCATATATAATTAGATATAATATGGATGATGCAGATAGTATAGATACAGTATATGCAAGGTATAATTATAATACAAAAAAGTTTAGCGAGGAATTGACAGAATTAGCATCTATAAAAGACATAGGTACAAAAAATATAAAGTTACCTGAAGAATATGTCGAAAAACTAGATACATTTGTATTTACGTATATGTTAGATAACGAAACAGGAGAGTATTATTTCAATAATGTTTCAAAAAGGTAAAATTATTATGTTATTGAAGTATCTGGTATTGATTTTTGCATAAATTATTGATACTATATAATAGAATTATAATGTTTAAATAGAAGGGGTAAGACTATTAATGATAGAATTTAAAAATGTAAGTAAAACATATGATTCAGGAATAGAAGCAGTACATAATGCAACATTTACTATAGAAAAAGGTGAATTTGCCTTTTTAGTAGGAGCATCAGGTTCTGGAAAATCTACTTTAATTAGATTAATCCTAAAAGAAGAGGAAGCATCATCAGGAAATATAACTATAAATAGTAAAGATATAACTTTTTTAAAGCCTAAAAGAATTCCATATTTACGTAGAAGTATGGGAGTTGTTTTCCAAGACTTTAGATTACTTCCTGATAAAACAGTGTATGATAATGTTGCATTTGCTATGTATATAGTAAAAGCAACGCCAAAACACATAAGGAGACAAGTTCCAATGATGTTATCACTAGTTGGATTAAGTGATAAATCAAAATTGTACCCAAGTGAGCTTTCACGGTGGAGAACAGCAGAGAGTAGCTTTAGCAAGAGCGTTAGTAAATAATCCATCAATGATAATAGCAGACGAGCCTACAGGAAACTTAGATCCAGAAACTGCATGGGGCATAATGGGATTACTAAATGATATTAATACAAGAGGAACAACAGTTGTTATGGCTACGCATGCAAAAGATATAGTAGATAGAATGAAAAAAAGAGTTATACAAATAGATAAAGGTATAATAATAAGAGATAATAAAAAAGGTGGTTATAATAGTGAAATATAACGGATTAGTATACATGATAAGCGAAGGCTTCAGAAATATGTTTAAGAATACAAAATCTACTACAATATCACTTATTACAATGATTTGTGCTATGTTTTTGTTTGGAGTGTTTTTTACTATTGGAGAAAATGTTAATTATGTATTAGAACAGGTGCAAAAATCTCAAGGTATGGAAATATTCTTAATGAAGGGAATATCAGAAAAAGAAATAGCGCAATTGGAAGCTAAGATAAAAGAGATTGATGGAATAAACGAAACTAAATTTAAAAGTGAGACAGATGCATTAGAATCATTTAGAGAACAATTAAAAGATAATAGAGAATTGCTAGAAGGATATGAAATTGACAGTCATCCACTTAGAGCATCATTTGTTATTACATTATCTGAGTTACAATTAAGTAAACAAATAGAAGAAGATATTAGAGAAATAGGAAAACAAGTTACAGAAGCTAATAAGTTAGAAGAAGATATTATTAAAAATATAACAAATAGTAATGATACAATAGATACTTTAATAAAAATTACAAATGGAATTAGATTAACAATAGGAATTATATTTGTTATACTTATAGTTATTGCAGTAACTATTATATCTAATACAATTAGACTTACAGTATATGCTAGAAGAAAAGAAATATCAATTATGAAATATGTTGGAGCAACAAACAATTTTATAAGATGGCCATTTGTTGTAGAAGGTATAATAATAGGACTTTTAGCAGCAATAATTAGTATATTTATTGTAAGTTGTGTGTACGATTTAGTTATACATAGAATAGAAACGTCTAAAGTGCTACAGATAATGGCTATAAATTTATTGCAATTCAAAGATTTAGCACAACTTATAGCTGTTGTATATGTATCTTTAGGAGTAGGTATAGGAATAATAGGTAGCTCAATATCAATGAAGAAATACTTAGAAGTATAATTAGTTAAATTTAAGGAGAATAATATTGAAAAGATTTGTTAAAATCAATTTAATAATGTTAATAATTATTTCATTAATATCAGTCTATTTGCAAGTATTTGCTACTGAAGGATTGGATGAATTACAGTTGCAAAGAAGTGAAATACAAGATGAAATACTTAATTATAATTCGCAAATAGAGTTTATAGAAGAAGAGATTACAAGTACTGTTTTCGAAATATCAGACTTGAATCAGAAAATATTAGATAAGCAAATAGAAGTGGAAACTTATACAGTAAAAGAAGAAGAATTAGTAAAACAAATAGGTATTATAGAAAATGAACTAAAAGGACTAAATAAAAAGTATAATAGTCAAAAAGCATTATCGGAAAAAAGATTAGTTGCAATGTATGAAATGAATAATACTACATATTTAGATGTATTGTTAAAATCAAAAGGTTTAAGTGATTTTCTATCTAATTATTTTCTGATATCAGAGATCACAGCTACTGATACAGAGTTATTAGAAACATTTAAGAATGAAAGACAAAAAATAGGAGAGTTGAAAGACAACTTGGAATTAAGAAAACTATCATTAGCAGCTATAAGATCTGCAAAAGAAAAAGATTCAATTGCTTTAGCTAATATGATAGTAATAAAAAATAATAGAATGAAAGAATTAAGTTCTGAGGAATATAGAGTACAACAGCAAATAGAAGAATATCAAAATCAATTAAAAGAGATAGAAATAGAAATAAGATTATTATCAATAGCAAGTGTGAGTGAACAATATGTTGGAGGAGTTTTTGAATGGCCTGTTCCAGGATATACAAGAATAACATCTATGTTTGGAATGAGAACACACCCTATAACAGGTATATATAAACTACATACTGGAGTAGATATAGGGGCACCATCTGGAGCAAACTTTATTGCAGCCAATGATGGACTGGTAGTAAAAGCAGGATATAACGGAGCATATGGTAATATGGTAATTATAGATCATGGTGGAGGAGTTACTACTCTATATGCACATGGATCAGAAATTTTAGTAAAACAAGGAGATAAAGTGTTTCAAGGGGCGCCAGTATTAAAGGTAGGTTCAACAGGATATTCAACAGGACCTCATGCACATTTTGAAATAATAATTGAAGGAGAATATGTAGATCCTCTAGATTATATTACATCATATGGACAGACAGAATCAAAAGGAATAGAAGAATATGTAATAGAAATGGACAACAGAAGTTATAATAGATTAAGGTAATAATAAAAAACAAAAGAAAAATTAAAGTAAAGTACGAAAGAAATTGGGGGCATATTTATGAAGAAAACTAATAATTCAAATAAAATAGCATATATTAGTATTATAATTATAATACTAACTATTAGCCATTTTGGATTAGTATATGCTGAGTCTACATCAGACTTACAAAAAGAACAAGGAGAACTAGACAAAAAAATTGAACAAACAAGTACAGCTATAGCTGGTGTAAAAAATAAAATGACTGATACATTAAGTCAGATAAATAGATTAAATGTACAAATTAACTCATATGAAGATGAAATAAGTGAATTATCATCAAAATTGGCAGCTCTAACTACTGAAATAGAAGATAAGCAAGAAAATATAGAAATACAAGAAAAGAAATATACAGAACAAAATGAGTTATTGGATAAAAGAATGATTGCTTTATATGAATCAGGTACAACTTCATTTTTAGATATGCTTTTAAGTTCAGAAGGATTAGCAGATTTTATTTCTAAATATTATTTAATAGAACAACTTGCAGAATATGATACCGAACTACTAAGAGTTATTGAAGAAATTAGATTACAAATACAGAAAGAAAAAGAAGAACTAGAAGAAAATAAAAAAGATGCAGAAGAATCTAAAGAAGCATTAGAAATAAGAACGCAAGCTTTAAATAGATCTGTAAAAGATAAAGGAAATTTAGTAAATACTTTATCAGCAGAAGAAAAAACGCTAGAAGAACAATTAGAACAATTTGAAAGAGATAAAAGAGAAGTACAGGCAAGATTAGCTGCTATGTCAGGTGGTGGAACTACAGTGGTAATATCACCAAGTGCTGCAGGATATGGACCGCCATTGCCAGGAAAATCAAAATCTAGTATAACAACAGGATATTATGGATATTCAGGTCATACAGGTGTAGATTTTGCATGTTCCAGTGGGACATCAATTATATCTGTGAAATCAGGAACAGTTGTAATATCAGAAGCTATGAAATATGCAAATGGATCATACAGGAGCTATGGAGAATATGTAGTTGTAGATCATCATGATGGAACAATGACTTTATATGCTCATGGACTACCAGGAAGTAGAGCTGTTTCAGTAGGGCAAGGAGTATCACAAGGACAGCATATTATGCAAGTAGGTTCAACAGGAAACTCAACAGGGCCACATCTACATTTTGAAGTAAGAATTGGTGGTAAACCTGTGAATCCAACACCATATTTGCCATAATATAAGAAAGTTATATATACATAAGTTTAAAATTTTAAGGGAGGCGAATAGCCTCCTCACAAATTTAATAAATTATTATAAAGGAGATAGACATGGATTTAGACGAGAAGAGAAGCCTTATATACAAATTTAGTGTTGTATTAATAATAGTTGTAATTCTAGTTGCAGGGATTTCTATTAATGCTACATATTCTTTTTTATTAAATAAAAATATGGTAGCAAAATCTGAATATTCTGAAAATTCTTTAGAAAATATAGGAGCAATTTCAACAACGTTAAAAAGTATAAGAAGAAAAATCGATCAGAGCTACAAAGGAAAGATTAATGAAGAAACAATTTTAGATGAAACTATAAAAGGATATGTAAAAGGATTAGATGATGAGTATTCAGAATATATGACAAAAAAAGAATGGGAAGAATATCAGTTATATGCATTAGGAAATTATGTTGGTGTTGGAATTTACATGGGTAAAGATAAGGCAGGAAATGTAATTGTCGTATCTCCAATAGATGGAACACCTGCTATGGAAGCAGGACTACAATCAGAAGATATTATTTTAGAAGTTGATGGTCAAAATGTTATAGGTATGGTAACAGATGAAGTGTCTGCAATGATTAAAGGGGAACCAGGAACAAAGGTAAATATTAAGATTTTAAGAAATGATGAATATATAGATTTCGAGATAGAAAGAAAAGAAATAAAAGTATATCACGTTACATCTGAAATGCTAGAAGGAAATATAGGGTATATTAGATTATCTACATTTGATGAAGAATGTAGCAAAGAATTTAAGGAAAAGTATGAAGAACTAATAAGTAAAGGTGCAAAAAAGATTATAGTAGATTTAAGATATAATACAGGAGGTTTAGTTGAAGAAGCTCTAACTATAGCTAATATGATAGTGCCAAAAGGGAAGACTTTGTTAGTAACAGTAGATTCAAAAGATAATAAAGAAAAAACTATTGCAAAAAATGATAATATTATTAAAGAAGATATAGTGATTCTTGTAAATGACTATTCAGCAAGTGCGTCAGAAATATTAGCAGCAGCGGTAAAAGATAATGAATGTGGAGTAGTAGTTGGAACGAAAACATATGGCAAAGGAGTAATACAAAGCGTGTTTACTTTAAATGACGGTAGTATTCTTAAACTAACTACAAGTGAATATTTTACACCAAATGAAAATAAAATAAACAAAGAGGGAATAACACCTGATTATATAGTTGAAATACCTGAAGATACTGCAGAAGATAGCGATCCTCAGCTAGATAAAGCTATTGAATTACTAAAATAAGTATGATATAATACAAATTAAATAAATAATATATAAGGAGTGATTTTTATGCCTCGGAAAAAAGCGACAAAAAAGCCTGAAAGAGTTAATTTTGACAACCTTCTAAAAGAATTGCAAAAGAGCCAAAAACAGCAAAAGCTAGAAGAAAGCGAAGAAAAAGTGACTGAAAGAGGTGGAAGAAAACGGAGAGTAATTTTTTAAGACTCGTAATATAAAATGTCAATGTTAAATAATTATAACATTGGCATTTTTGTTTTTAAAAATCATTGTGCTTACAATTTTTTATTGATATAATCTGAAATGATAAATATTAGAATAGGAGATTTTTTAAAAATGGAAACAATATTAAACTTTATTCAAGCCAAACAATTTATGTATTTTTTAGTAGCAATCTTTTCTATTATTATGTTCATAGTTTTGTGTAAAAAATACAAATTAAGTAAATATCAAATTTTGATTTTTATACTGTTCTCTTTATTTTGGAGTTCAGTTGTAATTATTAGATCTTATAGAAAAACTTTTGCACTTACAGCTCCGGAATCAGGAGGTCTTGGATTAGAAGAATTAGCAGCAGTAAGTATAACTTCTATATATGGATTAATTTCTATCTTTGTGAGGTTGCCAATCTTTATTATTACTGACTTTTTCAAATCAAGAAAGTTTTTTATAGGACTTTCTATGGTTGCTATTTGTGTAACTTCTATATTAGTATATTTATACCCAAGCTATACTACTCTATATTGTTCTTCTTTAGCAATTGGAATTGCAGCTTCTTTTATATCTTTATTTAATGTAATGTTTGCAGATACTTTTGACTCCAAAAATGCAATTTTATCTGTATCGATTTTATCTATAGCACCACTTATGGCAGAATTTTTAGTGGCTCCACTACAATATTTTGCTACTATGGATACAGTTAAAAACTATGGTACATTGTGGCTTATTAGTAGTATTATGGTACTGATTTCTTTAGCACTGCTTTTCTTTGTAAAAGATAATAAAGAAAAGATTGTAAACTTTACTATAGCAAAGGTAAAAACAGTTATTACAAATAAAAACTTTCTTTTCCTTTGTTTGATAGGAGTATTTGTTTCTTTTATTAAATTTGCGACTTCTGATGCGAACTTTGTTGCATTTGCTAATTTAGAAGAAGTAAACATGAGCCCATTTAGAGTTGCTTATGCGGATGTTATATTTTCAACAGCGCAATTAATTGCAGGTGTATTTGCTGGAATTTACTTAAAGAAAAAAATAGGAGTAAAAAACACGCTATTATTAGGAGTAGGATCAAGCTTCATTTTCTCTATATTACCAGTTGTAACGACAAACTCAATTATTTTGTTCTGGGCTAATGGACTAAACGGTTTTGGATATGGACTTACATACAATATATTAATTGGTATGGTTATGCAACCATTCACAAAAGACTATCGTGAAATTACAATGGGAATATATCAAACATTTTTTGCAATTGGTATCTACTTTGGAGATAGGATTTATAAATATATTTATAAACTGCTTTTAAATGAAAGCTTATACATTTCTTACAAAAATGTATTTATGACAATTAGTGTTTTTGCAGCATTGTTGTTTATATTTATAAGCGTATACTTTAGAAAACAGAATAAAGAATTTTTAGAAAGTTAATTATTATTCATAAATTATATAAAATATAAATGCCGTACCTTTATTATAGGGTACGGCATTTAAGTTTAAAAGAATTCTTTTGATTTGGTCTTAATTTTTTTTGTCAGCCTTATCTAAAGCTTTTGAGATGGCATCAATAATCTCTTTCTTTGTAACCGACTTAACAGGAAAATACGCTGAACACGAAAAAGTTTGTGACATCTCTTTAAAACATGTGTGAGTCATCTTTACAGTCAAAAGGAGAGACTTAATCGGGAAGTAAATATCCACTGATTCAGCATACCAGGAACCCTCGTTTGTTGTAAAATGTTGTATGATTTCAACTTGTAGGCAGTTAGCAGCTGAATTAATAACTGTGATTTGCCGTTTTTTAGCCAGCGATGGAATTTGATTTACAATGTCTTTCGGTAATTTAACTTTTTTACGGATTAAATCTGCAACTAATGTCTGTTTCGGGACTTCCGCTAAATCAAAAGCATCGTTAGATGTAAGTAATTCTTGCTTAGCTGCATATAACACAGAAGATTCATCAGCAGCTTTTGAGTCCGCTAAGATAATCATTCCGTTATATGATAATTTAATATTGTACATACGGTCGAGGTTGCTAGGAGCCGAACAGATAAATGAGATATCTCTGGTTAGTTTAACTTCTGCTCTCAGAAGTTTACGGTCATATATAGTACGAGCTGTTTGAGTAAATACCAATCCCGGTATGGATTCAAAAGTAGTTGTTATACAGATGTTCTTTTCAATCCCGGATGTAACAAGATCCATTTGCCGTTCGACTTTACCGAGAATTTCTGGAAAAACTGCTTCTTTAATATATCGTGTTTCTCCTTCAATTACAACAGTAGAGTTTTTCCAAGTTATTGAATCAACAAATTCTGTGTTAATGGCATTTGCTAATGAGCGAAAATGTTCGCTGACTTGGTCAAAACTTTCTTTTGCGGCAACAAGCCGGTCGCATGTTTGTGTTAGTTGATCAATGTTGTCTACGATGTTCATTCTTTTAAAGACCTCCTTCAAATATTTTTTAATGTATCTATAATACCACTTTTTAATTATTATGTCAATTTGTATTAGATTAGAAACTCTATTATTATTGAGTGTTTTATTTAAGTCTAGTATGACAATTATTAGCTCAAATAGTACTAGTTACAGCAATAAATGTTATAGATACAGAAATTTATTGATGATAAAATACGTTTTACATAATATTTGATTCTTGTGGGAAAATATGGTATAATAATAACTATCGCTACTTAATATAAGAGTAGTATCAAAAATGGAGGTAAAATAAATGGGTCATACTGCACACTTTGAAGAGAACTTGGTCGAACTTTATTCTACGTTGAATTGGACAGCAGGAGGAATGCGGATAACAGCTCGTCGAAATGACGAGAAAGATATAGTTGTAGAATGTGCATTTGAAAAAGGAAAAAACGGCAACGGAATACTTGGACCGGTTGGACTAAAAGAGTTTGTAAAATTTTTTGATTATATGAACTACTGGATCCAAAAACTTGTGACTGAGAAGGGCACTGACTTCAATCCAAAGAAAAATAAAAAACCAAAAGGCTAGCTTATTTGATTGTATGAGTTAGAAGAAAGACTTATATGGAAAACTCCATTCACCCAGTTCATCCTAAAATGGGATGAGCTGGTTTTTAATTTTTGTGTAACTATTGTCATGTACAATGATAAAGCCCCTCTATAAAAAAATAGAAGGGCTTTATATAACTCCATAATGGTGGGCAGAGGTGGATTCGAACCACCGTAGACTCGCGTCGCCAGATTTCTTACTACTATAACTTTCGTTACCAATTTAATGTTTGTAGTCTGGACTTTCTCTTCATCTGAAAACAGATGCTAGGTGTAAAGTCTCTACACTCGAAAATTTTCTAGCTCGGGATTGCCATCAGCTCAATCTGTTAAGGGTTCCCCGAATTAGCCTAGTTATCCATTATACAATCACTTGTATAAGCTGCAATTTTAAGTTTAATAAACTAAAGAATACAGTCTGGTGCCATTAACCACTCGACCATCTACCCATATAAATAAAAAAATGGTGCGCCCTCAAGGATTCGAACCTTGGACCAACCGGTTATGAGCCGGTTGCTCTGACCAACTGAGCTAAGGGCGCACATGTCAAAAACTTAATGCAGATTTAATTATAAACTATTGAATTATATCTGTCAATATAAATACATAAAAATGTTGAGTAATACTTAACAAAAGAAAGGAAAAATTAATAATAAAAAAACTAAAAAAATAGTAATTTTTATTTAAGAAAAAACAGAAAAATGATATAGATGCAAATATAGAAAATGTCAAAAAAGTGTTGACAAAAATCTGTATACATAGTAAAATAAAATGCGTCAGTAGTAATAAAAAGTAGTGATAAAATGGTCGCATAGCTCAGCTGGGAGAGCATCTGCCTTACAAGCAGGGGGTCATAGGTTCGATCCCTATTGCGACCACCATTTTGGCCTGGTAGTTCAGTTGGTTAGAACGCCGCCCTGTCACGGCGGAGGTCGACGGTTCGAGCCCGTTCCAGGTCGCCATAAATATCTAGCTAACTACTAGATATTTTTTAATAATAATGGCTTGGTAGCTCAGTTGGTAGAGCAAGGGACTGAAAATCCCTGTGTCCGTGGTTCGATTCCACGTCAAGCCACCAAATGTTAGAATTATTTTAATAAAAATTAAAAAAACGTACTTGTTTCTTTAAGTAGATATAAGTATATTTTTTTGCTTTAAATTATTTGCTATTGCACTGACACTTTTGTTAATACCATTAATATCAAAAATGCTGTATATAACATAAGGGTAAAAAATAGAAAATATGGACAAGATACGAAAGAAATATAGTGGAGATTTAACATATTTTATTGAGAAAATAATAATAACAAAAAAAGTTGTCACTTTTTGTCACTTTTAGCCTATGAAAGAAAAATATATGATATGGTACATTTAAATAGATAAAACAATTAATTTTTACATATTAACTAAATATATATACTAAATTATAGTTAGGAGGTGATTTTTAAATAATAAAGAGAATTGTAATAGGAGGTTTATAAAAATGAAAAAAAGCATAACTAAAATTACAGTATTATTGTTAATGATAATATTATTGTCATTAATGTTTATTGGAAAGGAAAGTTCTGCAGTTTCACGAGTATTACAACTTGAAGAAAAATGGTTTTACATAAAAAATGCTCATACAGGAAGATATTTGGATGTAAGTGGCGGTACTGCTGTACCAGGAACAAACATACAGCAATATGAATTTAATGGCTCTGCTGCACAAATGTGGTGTCTTCTTCATCAGGGAAATGGAGAATATGTTATTGGAAGCATGCTACGGTTCAACTGTAGTTGGTAATACACGATATATAAATTATGCATTAGATATTGATAATGGTGTTAATGCTAACAATGTTAATTTACATTTATGGAGTTTTGCTGGAGGAAATACTCAAAGAGTTGCTTTTGAAAGAACATCTAAAGGAAGATATAAAATTATGACTAAATGTAGTAATTGGACAAAAAATGTTGTATTACAAGGCCCAACGTATGGAAATCATGGAAATATAATCCAGTATCAATACTATGGAAATGAAAATGAAGAATGGATAATGGAGCCTGTTAATAAAGATTGGAGTTTAGGATATTCTTACGCTATTACTAATCATGATAATTATAATAATGGTGCTTACCCCAGTGTGAGATATATTGGTGGAGATTGTGCAAATTTTGTATCTCAATGTTTGTTAAATTCAGGAATACATTATCAAGATAAATGGTGGATATATAGAAAAAATGCAAACTATAATGAGCCAGTAAGTTCAAGTCAACTTTCCAATTCGTGGAATTATGATGTATACTCTGGTGGAAGTAGTCCTTGGATAAGTGCTCATTATTTTAAAGAATATTGGTATGACATTCCTAAAACAGATCCAGTTTACTGTACAGGTAGTTTTATTATTCAAAATCCAAATGTAATATCAAATTTATCACATTGGGTAGGAGATGTTATTCAAATTTGTGATCCTTATAATAATAATCCTGGATCAGCTTTTCACACTTTATATATAACAAACATGAATTATGATTACTCTGGAGGATATTACTATTACACAGTAACATCTCATTCTGGTATGCCTAAAGATACGTCATTATTTGATTATGCAAATAGTTATCCAAACAAATATTTTGTATTTTACAAATTTATATAATTAAAAAATTTATAAAATACTTTTAATAATATGTTATAATTGTAAACAGATATTATAAAAAAATAAAAGGAGGTAGCAATATGACTAGAAAAAAGATACTAACTATAGTAGTATTAATAGTTTTATTATTAATACTACCAATAATAGTGATGTCAATAGCTGAAAAACCACTTGAATATATGGATGGTAGATTAGTAATAAGAGAAGGAGATAAAATTCCAGAAAATTTACCAGAAGGAACTTTATTAACATTTGCAATAGAAGAAAAATCTTCAGAACAAATAGAGCAAGAACAAAGAGAATTGAAACAAAGATTAAAAGAGCAAATAAAAGAGCAGGCTATTGAAGATTTTGAAAATGGTATTATAAGAGAAGATGATAGACTTAGTGAAGAAGAAATTGATAAATTTAAAAAAATATATGCTGAAGGAAGAGATGAATGGGATAGGCAACAACAATTATATGAAAATGTTATGATTAAATTTTATGGAAAAGAAAGAATAGAAAAACTTATAGAACAAATGAAAGGTGAGAGTTTTGGACTTAATGCGGCAGGAACGATTTTTCAATCAGACATTGAATGGTATACATTGGTAGCAGATACTGTTGAAAATAAAAAAATTTCCGATGAAGAAAGAGAAATCTTAAAATCTAGGTTGCAATCTTTTATGTCTGACTGTGGTAAAACCATGCCGACAGAATTAAAGGTAAGAATTCAAAACGTATTAAAGATGAGAGAGTAAAAAATATATACTAATAGCAGTCGCACGTTTTACGTGTGGCTGCTATTAAAAAGAGTACAAGTATTTTTATTTTGTAATAAAAATGCAACTAAAAAGCAACGAAAAAATAATAATAAACTAGTGTATATATGATATAATTAAACTGGAAGAATATGTACATATGATTAACAAAGGAGAAAAAGTATTATGGGAAACTCTTTAATGGTTCCAGCTCCATCAAAGAATATATTTAAAAAGTTATTACATAGTTTAACATTTGGTGGTGTAAGAGATGCAAGTAAAATAGAAAAAATAGAAAAAGAATTTAGTCATATAATAGAAGATTTAGGTACAATAAAAGAATTTGAAGTACTAACAGTAGAAGAATTTAAATATTATCTACAAGAAGATATTTATAATAACCTTGAAGTTACAGATAAGGGTTTTATCATAATGGGAGATATAAATAACCTTTATGCTGTTAATAAGTATAGTGGTAAGGGAGTAGCTAATAAAGGATTAAAAGAAATAATAAGTAACTTAAAAAGTGAATTAGATGAGGTAAATGCTAAGTATAAGATAGCAAAATTAGGAAATGAAATATATATTCATTCTAATGGAATTAGTGAAGATAAAGTACAAAAATTAAAAAATGGATTTAATAATATAAGAGTAAGTGATTCGCTTTTATTTATTTCGGTTGGGTTTGGTAAAGTTACTGATGATCCAGCAAATGATATTATAGTTGCTAAAGAAGATATGGAAAAGCAAAAAGCAGAAATTAGAATGAGAGAGGTTGATAAATTAACAGGAGGAAAACCAGAAACTATAGTAAGTAATATTGTTGCGAAGCACCTAGAAAAGCTGAGTATAAATTTGAATAGGATAAAAGATAGTCATAAGGATGAGGAATTAAAGGTAGATAACTTTAATGTTGAAGAGATGGTAGATAAAGGGTTAGATACTAAAGTAAAAGATACTGAAGACACTACTTATTCTAGAATAGATAAATATAAATCAGAACTTCAGAAACAATTTCCTGTTACAGCTCTTAAAAAAGAATTTGTTGATAAATACATTATATCTAGATTACTTAGTGAAGATAAAAGTGGTAAAACAACTCACAATCAGCTAATACTAATGAAATATAAAGATATAAAAGGGTTTAATCAGAAAAATAAATTCCAAAATATGCAAGTTATGTCTATAGAGTTAACAGGGAAAAAATGGATTGATGACAAATATGGAAGTGATGCTTGTGAAGAAATGTTAAAAGCATACATTAATGGTTTTGAAAAAATGTTAGAAAAAATGTGGATAGATACACATGGAATTGGGATAGTAAAGAGAAATCTTACATCATATTATTGTTTTGTTGATAAAATAGATAAAACACAATTAGAAGCAATTAAAGCCAAAAGTTTAGAATTAAATTCAAAATTTGGAATGAGTATAGCTATAGCTGATTTGGTTGTAGAAAATGGAAAAGATTCAGAATCTTTTAAACAAGGATTGGTTAAGGCATTATCTGAAAACGAAAAAACAGTAAATGAAGAAGAGATAGAATGTAAAATAGATAACCTAGAGATGTTAGAGGCATATATTGTAGAGAATATAAGAGAAATATCTGAACATCCTGTTGTACAAAATGAAATAAAAAAAGACCAAAAGTGTTTAGCACAAATAAAAAATGAAGTTATGAGTTCATTAAATGTAATATTAACAAAAAATAAAGAAAAAGGAAAAAAAGCAAAATCTGATAAAAAGCCAAAAAGTAATAAAAAAACTAAAGATAGTAAGAAACAAAAAAACGATAATAAACCTAAAGATGATAAAAATAAGAAGAAGACAGATAAAAAGAAGAGTTAGATAATTAGTTATCTAGCTCTTTTCTTTATATTTTTCCTTATTATCTGTCACAATATCAAGGACCTCTTGAATAGCAAGAGTTGATTCCACATTTATTTGCTCAGGTGTAAAATCTGGGTTATTCTTTTTAACACTTTTAATTATATCTAAAATTTTTGTATGTATATCAGGCCCGAACGGAGAGTTTTCAGGTGTTATATTACCATCATTAATTCCATTCATAAATTCAACCCAATAATCAATAGTATCTAATATATCTGACATAAAAATACTCCTTAATTCTTTATAAATACATATTATCATAAGCTTTTTTAAAAATCAATATAATTTATCTACTAGAGTTGTTATTACAATTTTTGGAGTTGGCTTTTTTAAGTAATCGATATAAAAATAGTCTGATAGATATTTAGCAGAATTGGTATTATAACTTAAAAACATATAATTTATTGACCTTATAATAGACCATTTTACACTTTTTGTATCAGTCATATATTTTTCTGCGATAAATGGATAAACATTATTTTCTAGGTTTTCCATAAGATATAAATCTCTATTAATAAATGAATAATATATTGCTTCAATAAGAAATTTTGTACCAATTAAAGATAAATTAAATTTTAAATCAATAAGTATTTTTGAAATGAATTCTTTTAAGTATTCTTCGCTTTTATCTTTAATAAAAACTTCGATAATAGAAAATAGTTTAGTGTCAGACATAGATTCAGATATGTATGTAATGTTAGGTTTTTCTGTAGGTATGTGTGGCTTTAAATCAGAAATAATAATGAATGAATTACAAATATTTGTAATTTTTTTATCTACTATTTTTTTGTAAACAGAATCAGGTAATATAATAGTGTTTAGTGATTCTATAGAAAAAATAGAATCAAGTTCGTTAAAACTACTGATTATACCAAGTATTTTAACAAATTTTAAATGGTTAAATACGTTATTAGTGAGCCTTTTTATGAATTTTAGTTTATTGCTTATAATTAAAATATTAAACATAGAAATATCCCCCTATATATAAAACAATTCAAATCGACAAAAAGTGACATTTTTTTTAATAAATTTTAATAACATTTTTATTACAAAATTAAAACAAATCATATTAACAAACTAAGAAAATATGGTATAATCGAACTAAATACTTAAAAGTTTGTTTTCAAAAAGATAATTTTTTACATATTAGGTATAGAAATAATGTAAAATCATTTTATGTAAAAAAATTGTGGAGAAATTAAATAATGGATGAAAAGATACAAAAGATAATAGCTGAATATAGTAAAATGATATATCGAATTGCATTTAAACATTTAAGAGTTAAAACTGATGCAGACGATGTTGTTCAGGAAGTATTAATAAAGTATATGCTAAACAAGAAAAGTTTTAAAGATAAAAATCATGAAAGAAATTGGATAATTAGAGTCTCTTTAAATTGTTCTCATAATTTTAGAATATCAAATTTCAGAACAAAAACTGTTCCAATTGAAGATGTGGTAGATTTAGAGCATGAATACCAGTATGAACTTCTAAATGAATTAGATTTACTTAAGGATAAATATAAGACTGTTATACAATTATTTTATTTGGAAGGTTTATCAATTAAGGATATTAGTGAAATATTGAAAATAAGTGAAAGTAACGTTAAAACAAGATTAAAAAGAGCAAGAGAAATGATAGAAAATATAATAGGATGTGGAGATTTTATAGATGTATAATTTAAAGGAAGAATATAAGAAAATTGATGAACAAATAAAACCGTCAGAAGAATTTATCAAAAACTTAGAAAACAATGTAAAAAAAGAATTAATTGAAAGGAAACGAAGAAAAACTCGTTGTATACAAGTAGCAACAATATGTTTTTTGCTAGTGTTCATTTCTGGAGGTGTATTTGCTAATGATATAGGTGACTTTATATCTAGAATGTTTGGAAATATAAATAAAGGAATTGAAATTGCCATTGAAAATAACTATATACAAAATATAAGCACAGATTATGTTGTTGATAAAGATGTTAATATAAAGACAGAATATATTTTAATTGATGAAAATAATATTAACATTGTTTTTAATATAAAAACTAATATAGAATTTGATGAGATATTTTTTGATGAAATAACTATTACAGACGGAAATAGTAACATTATTTATAGTAATAATGTTGAAAAAGGAAGCAGAGTAAACGATTATGAGCTAATGGAAAATTTTGATGAAAGAAATAAACTTTTATCTAAAAAAGAACTAATGAAAACATATAATATATACTCTATGATAGATAAATATGGAGATTTAGAAAATATAAAAATCAGTATTAATAAAATAAATATTATAAAAGAAAATAGTTCTAATGTAATAGAAGGTAAATGGGATTTTGATATTAATATTGATAAAGATATATTCTATAAAGATAGAGTTGAATATGCGATTAAGGAAGATGATTTGCTAGAAAACTATAGTATTTTACTAACTAATACAGAAATGAAAGTAGAGCTAGATTTTAAACAAATCATAAATTTAGAAGATAAATTAAAGAAAAGAGAACAAATATTAATAGAAGATACAAATGGTAAAATCTATTACTGTAATGACTATAATAGAATCGAAAATGATACATTGAAAACCAGTTTTCCTATTAGTAAATTTAATAATACAGATAATTTAAAATTGAAAATATATTTAGAAGATGAAACATTAATATTTAATGTTAATGTAAAATAAATACAATAAAAAGTCAGGTAATTAACGCCTGACTTTTTTGCTGAAGGAAGAAATTTTAGGTTACCAGGTGTACCAGGTTACAGTGATTTTTAATGTGTAACTTGAATTGTTTGCAACACGCAGATTGTACGTATAGCCAGAGGTTACAGTTATCCAGTCTTTCTTGTAAGTTGAACCATTAGCAGGAGCTGACATACTTGCGATACTCGAACCCAGCCGGCGTAATGATACTGTATAAGTTCCGTTGCATGGCTTGCCATTTGAGTCTGTGCCATTCATTTCAAAAGCAAGGTTCGAGTGATCAGCAACAAATGATGGTAAGTCAACATACGTTCCGCCGGATAATGTTACTGTTTTTTGGTTCCACATCCGAGTGGAATTTCCTCCTCCTGGATCAGTGGAAAATTCGCTGTTTGAAGCAAAAGCTGTTGCTGGAACTACCATGGCTATCATAACCATAGCAAGTAACAGAGCTGCTAGTTTCCGTGTTTTTTTCATTTTGAAAACCCTCCTAATTTTTGTGATGTTTATTATCACTATTTATCTTCCTTCAGCATCGCTATTCTAAAATCAATATGAATACATAAAATGATAATAGAACAGCTAGAAACGAATAGTGAACATTTCATGAGGCGGATTATATCATGATAAATCTAACTTATGTACGAAAGTGACAAAAAGTGACAAAAATATTTTTAAAAAAAGTAGTCCCTTTTTGTCACTTTTAGAATATTGAATAAAAATTAGTGATATTATATTAAATTAGTGCTAGTAATTTTTAAGAATATGAAAAAATAACAAATTTAAAGGAGATACAAATGAAAATTTTATCAAGAAAATTAGATGTTTTAAATGGAACATTTGAAGGAATTACAAGAAAGGAAAGAGTAAAAAATATTATAATTACATTAATATGGATAATATTTTTTTGTGTTAGATTATTAGACAACCTATATTTTAGCAAGTCTAAATCAAAAGGAATAATTGTGTTTGATTTTTGTATGATAGTTTTTGCTTGTTGTATGCTTACAAGCTATATAATTAAAGATAATATAATTAGAAATACAAATTTAAAAGTAGAAAATTTAGAAAAATATAATGAAAACCTTATTAATCAAAATGAAACAGTTAGAAGCTTTAGACATGATTTCAATAATATTATACAAGCTATGAGTGGATATATACTATTAAAAGATATGGAATCATTAGAAAAATATTTTAAGAAATTGAAAAAAGAATGTAATTACTTGAAAAATAGAGAACTATTAAATCCAAAAATTATTAAAAGTCCAGCTATATATGGAGTTCTTATTAGTAAATATAATATTGCAGAACAATTTAATATAGATATGAACGTGGAAGTTGTAACTTCACCCGAATTTGATAGTAAAGATGAGTATGAGATATCAAGAATATTTGGTATACTTTTAGATAATGCAATAGATGCAACAAAAAAATGTGAAAAAAAGGTTATAAATATACAGCTTTGTAAAGTTAAAAATTGCAAAGATTTAATAATTATTGAAAATACGTATAATGATCCTGAATTAGATACAGAAAAAATATTTGAAAAAAATTATACTACTAAAAAAGATACGAAAAATTCAGGGTTAGGCTTGTGGAAAGTAAGGAATATATTGAGCAAAAACACCTATTTTGACCTATATACAACAAAAGACAATGAAATATTTAAGCAACAATTGGAAATATATAAACACACATAAAACATGCTTTAAAAATTTTATATAAAAATAACAGGAAAATTGCTAAAAATCATTGACAAATGTTGGTAAACTATAGTACAATAGTAAACGCGTATAGATTTGCGAAGAAGCAGAATGTGGCTACATTTAAAATATTTAGGTGGAGGGAACTTCTGTGGAGTATGTCTTGGCTTTAGACCAGGCGATAAGTTTGATAAACGTACATACTTATCCAACGCTTGCAGTTTAAAAATATATTAAATTGCAATAAAAGTGATTGGATTTTTAATATTCATACAGGAAACACTCGGGTACGTCAACAACTTGCCGTTAGTCATATTAATAAGGAGGTAAAAATGGCAACATCAAACACAACAAAGAAAACAGGAAGTGACAAAATAAGAATTAGATTAAAAGCTTATGATCATGTTGTTTTAGATCAGTCTGCTGAAAAAATAGTAGATACTGCTAAGAGAACAGGAGCAACAGTTTCAGGTCCAATTCCGCTTCCAACAGAAAAGGAAATAGTAACAATTTTGCGTTCACCACATAAACATAAAGATTCAAGAGAGCAATTTGAAATGAGAACACATAAAAGAGTTATTGATATTCTTTATCCAACACAAAAAACAGTTGATAGCTTAATGAAATTAGAGTTACCAGCTGGTGTTGATATTCAAATAAAATTATAAAAAATCGTAAGATTAAAATTAAATTATGCTGATTACAATTATCAGCCAATGATTGGAGGAAAGAAAGATGAATAAAGCAATTATAGGAAGAAAAATTGGAATGACTCAAATCTTTGATGAAAAAGGAATAGTTATTCCGGTTACTGTTATAGAAGCAGGTCCTTGTACAGTTATTCAGGTTAAAACAGATGAAACAGATGGATATAATGCGGTACAATTAGGATTTGGAGAAGTAAAAGAAAGAAAAGTTAATAAACCATTAAAAGGACATTTCTCAAAAGGAAATTTACAACCTACTAAATATTTAAAAGAGTTCAGATTAGATGACATTTCTAAATTAAAAGTAGGAGATATAATAAAAGCAGATACATTTGCAAAAGGAGAAATAGTTGACATACAAGGTATATCAAAAGGAAAAGGATTCCAGGGTGTTATAAAGCGTCATGGATATCATAGAGGACCTATGGGACATGGTTCTATGTATCATAGAAGACCAGGATCATTAGGAGCAACTTCAACACCAGGTAGAGTATTTAAAGGTAAGAGATTACCAGGACATATGGGTGTTGATGTAATTACAATACAAAACCTAAAAATAATTAGTGTTGATCTAGATAAAAACGCTATATTAGTAAAAGGTAGTGTACCAGGAAATAAAGGTAGTATATTAAAAATAAAGAATGCAGTAAAAGCATCTAAATAGAAGGAAGGAGGAAAATTAAATGCCTAAGATAGATGTGTATAATATAGAAGGAAATAAAGTTAGCTCATTAGACTTAAATGAAGAGATTTTCGGAATAAAGCCAAACAAAGCAATTGTGCATAGTGTTTTAGTTAATTACTTGGCAAATCAAAGACAAGGAACACAAAGTACAAAAACAAGAGCTGAAGTTAGAGGCGGTGGAAGAAAACCTTGGAGACAAAAAGGAACAGGTAGAGCAAGACAAGGTTCTATAAGAGCACCACAATGGATAAAAGGTGGTATTGCACTAGGACCAAAACCAAGATCATATAAATATAAAGTTAATAAAAAAGAGAAAAGATTAGCTATAAAATCATTATTAAGTTCTAAAGTATTAGAAAATAATATAATAGCTGTTGATAAATTTGATTTTAAAGAAATCAAAACAAAACAAATGGTAAATGCACTTAAAAACTTGAAAGTTGAAGAAAAAGCATTGATTGTATTACCATTAAATAGTGAAATAATACAAAAATCAACCAGAAATATAAAAGATGTTAGAACAAGTTCGGTAAATACAATAAATGTTTATGACTTATTAAAGTATAAGAAACTAGTTGTAACAGTAGATACTATAAAAAAGATAGAGGAGGTGTATGCTTAAAATGGTAGCAGAAGATATTATATTAGCTCCAATAGTTACTGAAAAAAGTAATATGGATATGCAAGAAGGAAAATACACTTTCAGAGTTAATCGAAAAGCAACAAAAATTGATATTAAAATGGCAGTCGAAAAACTATTTGAAGTTAAAGTTTTAAGGGTAAATACTTTAACAGTAAAAGGAAAAGAAAAAAGAGTTGGTGTTCATCAAGGGAAAACATCAGATTGGAAAAAAGCTATAGTTACTATAGATACAAATCCAGGAGAAAAGACATATCTTGGAAAAGGTGCGAAAACAGTAAAAATAAGCAAAAAATATAAAAGTTCAATTGATGATTTTATAGGAGCTTAAGAAAAGAATATAAAATTCTTTTAAGAAATATCTGGAATAAACCAGGAGAATAAAAAAATATCTGTTATATGGAGCAGGAAAAAATCCATAAATTAAAAAGTGAGGAAGGAAAAGAACAATGGGAATAAAACATTATAGACCATACACACCATCAAGAAGAAACATGACAGGTTCAACATTTGAAGAAATAACTAAAAAAGAACCTGAAAAATCTTTATTAGCTAAAAAGAGAAAGAATGCAGGAAGAAATGCACATGGCAAAATAACTGTGAGACACAAAGGTGGTGGAAATAGACAAAAATATAGAATAATTGATTTTAAAAGAAGAAAAGATGATATGTATGCAACTGTAATTGGAATAGAATACGATCCAAACAGAAGCGCAAATATTGCATTAATAGAATATGAAGATAAAACAAAAGGTTATATTTTAGCACCAGACAAATTAAAAACTGGTAGTAAAGTAATTTCTGGACCATCTTCAGATATACAAATAGGAAACTGTTTACCTATAGAAAATATTCCAGTAGGTACAATGATACACAACATAGAATTAAAACCAAGTCAAGGAGGAAAGTTAGTAAGAAGTGCGGGACAAAGTGCACAATTAATGGCTAAAGAAGGAAACTATGCACATATAAGACTTCCATCTGGAGAAATGAGATTAGTATCTGTAAAATGTAGAGCTACAATAGGAGTAATCGGAAACAGTGACCATGAAAATATTAAAATAGGAAAAGCTGGCAGAAAAAGACATATGGGTATCAGACCAACAGTAAGAGGATCTGTTATGAATCCTAATGATCACCCACATGGTGGTGGTGAAGGTAAAGCACCAATAGGAAGACCAGGACCATTAACTCCTTGGGGTAAACCAGCATTAGGATATAAGACAAGAAATAAAAAGAAACAATCAAATAAGTTTATTGTAAAGAGAAGAAAGACAAGGAAGGGAGATAAATAAATGTCAAGATCAAGTAAGAAAAAACCATATGTTGCTCCAGAATTAATTAAAAGAATAGACGCAATGAACGAAAGTGGTAAAAAAGAAGTATTAAAAACATGGTCAAGAGCATCTACAATATATCCACAAATGGTTAGCCATACAATAGCTGTTCATGATGGAAGAAAACATGTTCCAATATATATATCAGAAGAAATGATAGGACATAAACTAGGAGAGTTTGCTCCAACTAGAACATTTAAAGGGCATTCAGGAGATAAAACAGTTAAGAAAGAACAAAGTGCAAGTTAATTTTAAAAGGAGGTAATAACAGTGGAAGAGAAAAAAGAAGAAGTAGCAGAAGCTAAAGTAGCAGAAGCAAAAGCCTCTCTGAATTATGCTAGAATTTCAGCTAGAAAAGTTAAAATAGTAGCAGATTTGATGAGAGGAAAATCAGTTGAAGAAGCTTTACGTATTGCTAAATTTGCACCAAAAGCTTCATCTGAATTATTAGAGAAATTATTGAATTCAGCTATTGCAAATGCTGAAAATAATCATTTTATGAATAGATCAAATCTTTATGTTGCAGAAGTTTATGCAAATCAAGGTCCAACTTTAAAAAGAATCAGACCAGCAGCGAAAGGTTCTGCAGTAAGAATAAGAAAAAGAACAAGTCATATATCTATAGTATTAAGAGAGAGGATATAAGAAAGGAGGATATTTACAAGTATGGGTCAAAAAATACATCCAAATGGATTAAGAATAGGAATTATAAAAGATTGGAATTCAAAATGGTATGCGGATTCTAAGAATTTTAGTAATTATTTAGTAGAAGATTATGAAATTCGTAAATATATAAAGAAAAAGCTATTTATTAGTGGAATTTCAAAAATTGAAATTGAAAGAACAGCTAAGTTTGTTAAAATAAATGTATATACTGCTAAACCAGGATTAGTAATTGGTAAAGGTGGTAACTTATCAGATATTTTAAAAGCAGAGCTTGAGAAAAAAATAAAGAAAGAGGTTAATTTAAATATAGTTGAGGTTAAAAATATTAACTTAGATGCACAATTAGTTTCTGAGAATATTGCAAATCAATTAGAAAAAAGAATTTCTTTCAGAAGAGCAATGAAAAAATGCATGCAAGATGCAATGAAAGCTGGAGCGTTAGGAATAAAAACAGCTGTATCTGGAAGATTGGGTGGTGCTGATATGGCAAGAACAGAATTCTATAAAGAAGGAACAATACCACTTCAAACATTAAGAGCAGATATAGATTATGGTTTCCACGAAGCTGATACTACCTATGGGAAAATAGGTGTAAAAGTTTGGATCTATAAAGGAGAAATACTTCCAGCTAAAAAAGAAGCAAAAGGAGGTATAGAATAATGCCATTAATGCCAAAAAAATCAAAATATAGAAAAATGCAAAAAGGTAGAAATAGAGGTAAAGCAGCAAGAGGAAATGTAGTTAATGAAGGTGAATATGGACTTCAAGCTATAAGTGCAGGTATGATTAAATCAAACCAAATAGAAGCTGCCAGAATTGCAATGACACGTTATATAAAAAGAGGTGGAAAAGTTTGGATTAAAATATTTCCAGACAAACCAATAACAAAAAAACCAGCTGAAACTCGTATGGGTAAGGGTAAAGGAGCTCCTGAATATTGGGTAGCTGTTGTAAAACCAGGAAGAATTATGTTTGAATTATCAGATGTACCTGAAGATGTAGCAAAAGAAGCGTTAAGACTTGCTGCTCAAAAGTTACCTGTTAAAGCAAAATTCGTAGTTAGAGAAAATAAAGTAGGCGGTGATGTAAATGAAGAATAAGAAATTAAGAGAAATGTCTTCACAAGAGCTAGAAAAAGAATTGAGTGAGTTAAAATCAGAACTGTTTAAATTAAGGTTTAGTCTAGCAACAAATGGATTAGAAAATCCATTAAAAGTGAAAGATGTAAGAAAAGATATTGCAAGAGTAAAAACAATATTAAGAGAAAGAGAATTAAAAATAAATATAACAAGTGAGAAAAAAGAAAAAGCAATAGAAACAGAAAGCAAAAAAGAAGAAAAAAGTAAGAAAAAAGAAGAAAAGAAAACAGAGAAAGTAGAAAAAACAGAAAAAGAAGATAAAAAGAAAGAAAAAGTAGAAAAGAAAACAGAAAAAGTAGAAACTAAAAAACCAAAAGTAACAAATAAGAAATAGAAATCAATACTTAGGAATTAAGTAAAAGAAAGGAGAAATTCTTGAAATGGCAGAAAGAAATCTTCGTAAAACAATGATAGGTACAGTAGTGTCTGATAAAATGGAAAAAACGATTGTTGTTTCGGTAGAAACAAGTGTTAGACACAAAGTATATGGAAAAATTGTAAAAAGAACATATAAATTAAAAGCTCATGACGAAAATAATGAATGCAAAACTGGAGATAAAGTTAAAGTTATGGAAACAAGACCTTTGTCAAAGGATAAAAGATGGAGAGTTGTTGAAGTAATTCAAAAAGCAATTGTTAAGTAAGTAAGGAGGTAAACAAATGGTACAACAACAAAGTAGATTAAAAGTCGCTGATAACACCGGAGCAAAAGAACTTTTTTGTATAAGATGTTTAGGCGGTTCACATAGAAAATATGCAGAAATTGGAGATATAATAGTAGCTTCTGTTAAATCTGCTACACCAAATGGAGTTGTTAAAAAAGGTGAAGTTATAAGAGCGGTAGTTGTTAGAAGTAAAAAAGGTGCAAGAAGACCTGATGGTTCTTATGTAAAATTTGATGAAAATGCAGCCGTTATAATCCGTGAAGATGGAACACCGAGGGGAACACGTATATTTGGTCCAGTAGCAAGAGAGTTAAGAGATAAAAATTATTTAAAGATAATATCTTTAGCTCCAGAGGTTCTTTAATCTAAAAAAGATTAAAGACAATAAAATTCTTTGAAATTAAAGAGGTGAGAAAATGAAAATAAAAAAAGGTGATACTGTTCAAATCTTATCTGGAAATGATAAAGGCAAAAAAGGTGAAGTTTTAGAAGTAGTACCAAAAACAAGTAAGATAATAGTTAAAGGTGTTAATGTAAGAAAAAAACATATAAAGCCTAAAAAACAAGGAGAAGAAGGTGGAATCATATCACTAGAATGTGCGATACATAGCAGTAAAGCTGGTGTAGTGTGTGATAAATGTGATAAACCTTCAAAGGTAGGATATATAGTAGAAAAAGATGAAAAAGTACGTGTTTGTAAAAAATGTGGTACGAAATTAAAATAAATTGTATGGAAGGAGGACATAAAATAATATGGAAACACTTAGAGAACAATATGAAAAAGAAGTAGTTCCAGCATTAATGAAAAAATTTAAATATTCTTCAATAATGGAAGTACCAAAATTAGATAAAATAGTTATAAATATAGGACTAGGTGATATAAAAGATAATCCAAAGGCTCTTGATAATGCGATGGGCGATTTAGCTCTTATTACAGGTCAAAAACCAGTAGTAACAACAGCTAAGAAATCAATTGCAGGATTTAAATTAAGAGAAGGTGTAAAAATAGGATGTAAAGTAACATTAAGAAGTAGAAAAATGTATGACTTTACTTACAAATTATTTAATACAGCACTTCCAAGAGTAAGAGATTTTAGAGGAGCTTCAACTAATTCATTTGATGGAAGAGGAAATTATTCTTTAGGAGTTAAAGAACAATTAATATTCCCAGAAATCGAATATGATAAGGTAGATAAATTAAGAGGCATGGACATTATATTTGTAACAACAGCTGAAACAGATGAAGAAGCCAAAGAATTGCTTATGCTTTTAGGAATGCCGTTTAAAAATTAGAATAAGGAAGGAGAAAAATATGGCTAAAAAATCATTAAAGGTTAAATGTGCCAAAGTTCAAAAATTTAAAACTAGAGAATATAATAGATGTAAAATATGTGGGAGACCACATGCATATATAAGAAAATTTGGTGTATGCCGTATTTGCTTCAGGGAATTGGCTCATAGAGGCGAGATTCCAGGAGTGAAAAAAGCAAGCTGGTAATTAAACCAAAGTAATAATAGTAAAGGAGGAGAATAGATGAATACAACTGATCCAATAGCAGATATGTTAACTAGAATAAGAAATGCAAATAGTGCTAAGTTTAAAACTGTTGATATTCCAGCATCTAAGATGAAAAAAGCTATTGCAGAAAACTTATTAGAGGAAGGATATATAAAAGGGTTTGAAGAAATTCAAAGTAATGTACAAGGAATAATAAGAATAACATTAAAATATGATGAAAAAGGTAATAGAGTTATAGATGGATTAAAAAGAATTAGTAAGCCAGGATTAAGAATATATGCACCTAAAGATGAGTTACCAAAAGTATTAAATGGTTTAGGAATTGCTTTGATTTCAACTTCAAAAGGAATAATAACAGATAAAAAAGCGAGAGAGTTAGGTGTAGGTGGAGAAGTCCTAGCCTATATCTGGTAGTTAAAAAGATAATGTAAGAAAGGAGAAATAACATGTCAAGAATAGGAAGCAAACCTATTACAGTACCACAAGGTGTAGAAGTTAAATTAAATGGACAAAACGTTACTGTAAAAGGTCCTAAAGGAACATTACAAAGAGAAATTCATAGAAATATGAAAATAAGCATGGAAAATAATGTTATAAAAATAGAAAGACCAAATGATCTAACAGAAAACAAAAGCTTACATGGATTAACAAGAACATTGGTTAATAACATGATTGAAGGAACTGTTAATGGTTTTGAAAGAAGATTAGAAGTAAATGGAGTTGGATATAGAGCAGCAAAACAAGGGAATAAATTAGTGCTTACATTAGGTTATTCTCATCCAGTTGAAATAATACCTGAAGAAGGAATTACTATTGATGTTCCAAGTCAAAATGAGATTATTGTAAAAGGAATAGATAAAGAACTTGTTGGTCAAACAGCAGCGATTATAAGAAAGAAAAGACCACCAGAAGTATATAAAGGCAAAGGTGTTAAATATGTTGAAGAAACTATTAGACGCAAAGAAGGAAAAGCAGGTAAAAAAGCATAATATAAAGAGGGGTATATGTAATCCCTTAAAGATAGTATATACCTAGAGGGATTAGATATGCCCCTAGATAAGAAAATGTAGGAAGGAGTATTTAAGAAGTGATTACTAAGATTAATAAAAAAGTTGAAAGAGATAGAAGACATAGAAGAGTTAGAAAAAAAATTAGTGGAACTACAGAGTGTCCTAGATTGGCAATTTGCAAAACTAACAAAAATATAATTGCTCAAATTATAGATGATACTAAAGGTGAGACTTTAGTGTATGTATCTACTTTTGATAAAGAGATAAAAACAAAAAGATCTAATAAAGAAGCAGCAAAAGAAGTTGGAGTAGCAATTGCTAAAAAAGCGTTAGAAAAAAAGATTGAAAATGTAGTTTATGACAGAGGCGGATTTCTATATCATGGAGCTGTTAAAGAATTAGCAGAAGCAGCACGTGAAGGAGGACTGAAATTCTAACAGCCGTTCGAACGTAAGTGAGTTACGGATGTTAGATACAATAAGTCGAAGACTTATTGTAAACTTATAATAAAGGAGGAAAAAGAACCTTATGGAGGAAAAAGCAGTAGAAATAAAAGAAAAAGTAGTTGCTATCAACAGAGTTGCAAAAGTAGTAAAAGGTGGTAGAACATTTAGATTTAGTGCTGTAGTTGTTGTAGGGGATGAAAATGGACGTGTTGGTGTTGGAAACGGTAAAGCATCTGAAGTTCCTGATGCAATAAAAAAAGCTATTGAAGAAGCTAAAAAGAATTTAATAACAGTACCAATAATTGGAACAACAATACCTCATGAATTTGTTGGTAGATTTGGTAGTGCAAAAGTGGTATTAAAACCAGGCGCAGAAGGTACAGGAGTTATTGCTGGTGGCAGTGTAAGACCAGTATTAGAATTAGCAGGATACAAAGATATAAAAACAAAAGTTATTGGAACAAATAACCCTAGAAATGTTGTATATGCTACTCTTGAAGCTTTAAAGAGCATGAGAACTGTTGAAGAAGTAGCTAAAAAAAGAGGTAAAAAAGTTAGTGATATAGTTTAATAGATATTTGATTTAGAGGTTTAATGTGTTGCATAAAAAAATGTAAACAATAATATAGAAACCTCTTGCATATGATGTCTAATTAATAATATAATAAATATGAAAAAACAAGGAGGTGTAAACTAATGGAATTAGGAAACTTACAACCTGCTACAAAGAAGCAAACAAAGAAAAGAGTAGGTCGTGGAACAGGTTCTGGACTTGGAAAAACTTCAGGAAGAGGTCATAAAGGTCAAAAGGCAAGAGCTGGAGGAGGAGTAAGAAGAGGTTTTGAAGGTGGTCAAACACCATTATATAGAAGATTACCAAAAAGAGGATTTAACAACTTTAATGCTAAAACTTATACAGAAGTAACTCTAACAATGCTTAATAAATCAGAAAAAGAAGAAGTTACGGCTGAGAGCTTGTTAGAAGAAGGTATAATAGGAAAAATAAATGACGGAATAGTTGTTTTAGCTACAGGAAAACTAGAAAAGAAATTAACAGTTAAAGCAACAAGATTTACTAAATCTGCTGCAGAAAAAATTCAAGCTGCAGGTGGAAAGATAGAGGTGGTTTAGTTGTTTAAGATTATTAAAAATGCTATAAAAACACCAGAAATAAGAAAAAAATTACTATATACACTAGTATTAATAATTTTATTTAGATTAGGTTGTTTTATAACAGTGCCAGGAGTTGATACATTTGTATTAGCAGAACAAATGCAAGCATCTACAGGTAGTTTAATTGGATTAATTAATACTATATCTGGTGGAGCATTTGCTAATTTGTCAATATTTGCAATGTCAATAACTCCATACATCACATCATCAATTGTTATTCAGTTATTAGGAATGATAATACCTTCATTAGAAAAAGCTATAAAAGAAGGTGGAGAAGAAGGAAAAGCAAAAGTAAATAAATATACAAAGTTATTAACAATATTTTTAGCTTTAGTTGAATCTATGGGAATATATTTATCATATAGAGGTTCAGGAATATTCTTAGATACGGGATTTGTGACTGGAGCAATAGTAGTTCTTTCATTAGTAACAGGTACTGCAATATTAATGTGGTTAGGAGAACAGATTACTAATAAAGGTATTGGAAATGGTATTTCTATGATTATCTTTATTGGTATTATTTCTAGATTACCATATGGATTAGTTACTTTATCAAGTTTAATAGTAGGAAATGGCAGTATAAGTACAACTGGTATAGTAACATCATTAGCAATAGTAGCAGGAGCTATTATGTTAGTAGCAGGAGTTGTATTTGTACAGCAAGCTGAGAGAAGAGTGCCAGTACAATATGCAAAAAAAGTAGTTGGAAGAAAAATGTATGGTGGACAAAATACTCATATACCACTTAAACTAGCAATGGCTGGTGTTATGCCAGTAATATTTGCTTCATCATTTATGACATTTCCAGCAATGATGTTACAAATATTTGCAGCAGACAAGCTAGATGGGACAGGCTTTTTAGCAGGATTATATAAATTCTCAATAGCTACATCAACATCTAGTGTTGGATGGGGTTATTCTTTGGGTAATGCATCAGTGTATTTTCTATTAATTGTTGGGTTTACATTTTTCTATACATACGCAACATTTAACCCAGCAGAAGTAGCTACAAATATTAAGCAAAATGGTGGATTTATACCAGGTATTAGAGCTGGTAAACCAACAACAGATTATTTAAAATCAATATTATCAAAGTTAACATGGTTTGGAGCAGTATTTTTAAGTTTAATAGCAATACTACCGATGTTAATGAGATTTTCAGCTATAAATATATCTTTTGGTGGTACATCTATACTTATTGTAGTTGGTGTGGCGATAGAAACTGTACAACAATTAGAATCACAATTAGTAATGAGAAATTACAAAGGATTTTTAGAAAAATAAATAATATGCCAATACTTGTAGGGGAGAATAATATATAATGGATCCCCTTTTTATGGTTTGTAAGTTACGTTAGAATAAAGTATTTATATATTAGTTATATATGAGTATATTAATTTTGGAGGTTAATAAATTATGATTATTATAATGCTAGGGGCACCAGGGTCTGGCAAAGGAAGTGTAGCAGGAGTTCTTGCAGAGGAATACAACATACCACCTATTTCAAGTGGTGATATATTCAGAAAGAACATAAAAGAAGATACTGAACTAGGAAGGATAGCTAATGAATATATGTCAAAGGCAATGCTAGTTCCAGACGATATTACAATAAATATGATAATATCTAGATTAAAAGAAGAGGATGCGAAAGATGGAGCGATTTTGGATGGCTTTCCAAGAACAGTAGTTCAAGCACAAGCATTTGATAAGTTTTTAGAGGAGGAACATAAAAAGATAGATCTTGTTATTAGCTTAGAAGCAGAAGAAAATGAAATATTAACAAGAGTTATAAACAGAAGAGTTTGTACAAATTCTAATTGTAAGGCTGTATATAATTTAGTATTATTACCGCCAAAAGTAGAAGGAATATGTGATGACTGTGGAAGCCCACTGTATCAAAGAGATGATGATACAATGGAGAAAGTTATAAACAGAATAAAAGTACATGATACTGAAACAGCACCTTTAAAAGACTATTATGCAGAAACAGGAGTACTTTTTTCAACAGGATTAAGTCAAAAGATAAATAGAATGAAACATGAAGTAGCAAAAGATGTTATTGAAGAATTAAGTAAGAGGTATAATGATTAATATAAAATCAGATAGAGAAATTAAAATAATGAGAGAGGTTTGTAAACTAGTAGCAGAAACTCATGATGTGTTATCTGAAAATATAAAGCCTGGAGTATCAGCATATGATTTAGATATGATGGCAGAAAAGTTTATAAAATCAAAAGGAGGTATTCCTTCACAAAAAGACTTTCCAAGTGAAAAAGAAGGAATTAAAAACTTTCCATCAACATTATGTGTATCAATAAATGATGAAATTATTCATGGAATACCTACTAAAAACAAAATTATAAAAGATGGGGACATTGTGAGTATTGATTTAACTGTATTTAAAAATGGTTTCCATGGAGATGCAGCAAGAAGTCACTTAGTAGGAAATGTTTCAAAAAATGCAAAAGAACTTGTGGAAGCCACAAAACAAGCGTTTTTTGAGGGAATAAAATTTGCAAAACCGGGGTTTAGAATTGGAGATATTTCTTTTGCAATAAATGAGTATATAAGAAAATATGGCTATTCGGTTTTAAAGGAATTTCAAGGGCATGGAATAGGAAAAGAAATGCATGAAGATCCTGGAGTGCCGAATTATGGAAAAAGGGATAAAGGTCCAAGATTGGAACAAGGTATGGTTTTAGCTATAGAACCCATGATATCAGCAGGAAAACCGGATATGGTAGAATCAGAAGATGGATGGACAATCAAGATAAAAGATGGAAGTCTATCTGCACATTATGAAAATACAATTTTAATTACAGAAAATGAGCCGGAAATATTGACAATGATATAATTTTATTATATACTATAAAGGCTATTGTTGTATCAAAAAGCAACAAAAATTAGGAAAAAGGAGAAATTAACTTGGCTGATAAAGATGTCATAGAGGTAGAAGGAACAGTAATTGAATCACTACCTAATACAAATTTTAAGGTAGAACTTGAAAATGGGCACCAAGTGCTGGCATATATTTCAGGGAAGTTAAGGACTAATTATATAAAGATATTACCAGGAGATAAAGTAAAATTAGAGTTATCTGCTTATGATTTAACTAGAGGAAGAATCACCTGGAGAGGAAAATAAAGGTTATTAATAAACATTTTAAGGAGTGTAAATAAAGTGAAAGTAAGACCATCAGTGAAGAAAATATGTGAAAAATGTAAAGTAATTAAAAGAAAAGGGATTGTTAGAGTGATTTGTGATAATCCAAAACATAAACAAAGACAAGGTTAAATAATTTTGATATTAACACAAGTATGTAGCGGCTGTCAGAGTAAAATCTGATATCATATTTGTGTTTATATATATTTTTAGAGATAAAAGTTAGAATCTAGGATTTAGAAAATTAATTAAATTTGCTAAAGCAAATTTTTTACTTTTGTATTCTTAATATCTGACTTGCCAATTTCTAACATTAAAAAATAAGGAGGATAAAGTTAAATGGCTCGTATAGCGGGAGTAGATTTACCTAGAGAAAAAAGAGTTGAAGTAGGACTGACATACGTATATGGTATAGGTCTTTCTAGTTCAAGAAAAATACTTAAAAATGCAGATGTAAATCCAGATACTAGAGTAAAAGACTTAACAGATGATAATATTACAAGTATTAGAAAAGCTATGGAAAATTACAAAGTAGAAGGAGACTTAAGAAGAGATGTAGCTTTAAATATTAAAAGACTTACAGAAATAGGATGTTATAGAGGAATTAGACATAGAAGAAACTTACCAGTTAGAGGACAAAGAACAAAAACTAATGCGCGTACAAGGAAAGGTCCAAGAAAACTAGTAAGCAGAAGTAAAAAGGAAGCTTAAGAAGGAGGTAAATTTTAGATGGCAAAAAGTGCTAGTGGCGCAGAGAAAAAAACAGGAGTTAGAAGAAGAGAAAGAAAAAATATAGATAAAGGTTCAGCTCATATTCATTCTAGTTTTAATAATACTATTGTAACAATAACAGATATAAAAGGTAGTGTTATATCTTGGTCAAGTGCAGGAGCTCTTGGTTTTAAAGGTTCAAGAAAAAGTACTCCATTTGCAGCAGGTCAAGCTGCTGAAACAGCTTCAAAAGCAGCAATGGAACATGGACTAAAAACAGTGGATGTGTATGTTAAAGGGCCAGGTGCTGGTCGTGAAGCAGCAATTAGAGCTTTGCAAACAGCAGGATTAGATATAACAATGATTAAAGATGTTACTCCAATACCACATAATGGTTGTAGACCACCAAAAAGAAGAAGAGTATAATCTTATAAATTTAAATGAAAATTTATTTTAGAGAAAGGAATATAAAATGTCAAGATATAAAGATGAACAATGTAGAGTATGCCGTAGAGAAGGTCAAAAGTTGTTCTTAAAAGGTGATAGATGTTATTCTGATAAATGTAGTGTAATAAGAAGAAACTATGCTCCAGGACAACATGGACAAAAAAGAACAAAACTTTCTGAATATGGTACTCAGCTAAGAGAAAAACAAAAAACAAGATCTTTTTATGGAGTTGGTGAAAAACAATTTAGAAAATACTTTGAAATGGCTTCAAATAAAAAAGGTATTACAGGTACTAATCTTTTACAAATATTAGAAAGTAGATTAGATAATGTTGTATATAGGGTTGGATTTGGTGTTTCAAGAGCACAAGCTAGACAAATGGTAACACATGGAAACATACAAGTTAATGGAAGAAAAGTGGATGTAGCTTCTTACTTAGTAAAACCAGGAGATGTTATTGCAATAAGAGAAATAAGAAAAGATAATCCGATTATTAAAGAGAATGCGGAAAAAGGAGCAACAAGACCAATTCCAGAGTGGTTAGAATTAGATAGTGAAACTTTAAGTATTAAAGTTATTAGAATAATTAATAGAGAAGAAATCGATTTACCAGTTGAAGAACATCTAATAGTTGAGTTGTACTCAAAGTAATTTAGAATCACATACGTAAGAGGATAGAAGTTTTTTTAAGGTTTGAAACCAAATTTTAGGAGGTAAAAATGATTGAATTTGAAAAGCCAAACATCGAATGCGTGGAAACAGACGATAAGAGGAATTATGCAAAATTCATATGTGAACCATTAGAGCGCGGATATGGAATGACAATAGGGAATTCTTTAAGAAGAATATTATTATCATCATTGCCAGGAGCAGCTATAACAAGTGTAAAGATAAATGGCGTAGTGCACGAATTTTCTACAGTAAAAGGTGTTGTAGAAGATGTTCCGGAAATAATTGTAAATCTAAAGAATGTGAGACTTAAAGTTTTTGACAATGAAGAAAAAATTATAAGAATAGATTTTAAAGGTGCTGGTGAAATTAAAGCGGAAGATATAGTAACAGATGGTACAGTTGAAATATTAAATCCAGAGCTACATATAGCAACAACATCTGCAAGTGCTGATCTACATATGGAAATGACAGTAGATAGAGGTAGAGGATACAATGTTGCAGAGAAGAACAAAAAAGATAATGGAGCAATAGATGTACTACCAGTAGACTCTATATTTACACCAGTTAAAAAAGTAAATTATTCAGTTGAAAATACTAGGGTTGGACAAATGGTAGATTTTGACAAATTAACAATTGAAGTTTGGACAGATGGAAGTTTAAAACCTTTTGAGGCATTAAGTTTAGCTGCAAAAGTTATGACAGGTCATTTAGAATTATTTATAGACCTATCAGAAGCAGCTAGAAATACTCAGATAATGGTTGAAAAAGAAGAATCAAAGAAAGAGAAAGTTTTAGAGATGCCAATAGAAGAACTAGAACTTTCAGTAAGATCATACAACTGTTTAAAAAGAGCAGGTATTGCAACAGTTGAAGATTTAGCTAATAAATCACAAGAAGACATGATGAAAGTTAGAAATCTTGGTAAAAAATCATTAGATGAAGTAACAAATAAATTAATAGCTTTAGGTTTAAACTTTACATCAGAAGAAGATTAATTTAAGTTAAGGAAGGTGAAATAAAGTGGCAGGGAATAGAAAACTTGGAAAACCAACTGATCAAAGATTAGCAATGCTTAAAACTCAAACTACAGATTTATTATTAAACGAAAAAATAGTTACAACAGAAGCTAGAGCAAAAGAATTAAAATCTATAGTTGATAGTATAATAGCATTAGCTGTAAAAGAGCAAAAAAACTTTGAAGAAGTTGAAATAAAAGTTATAAAAGCGAAATTAGATAGCAAAGGTAAAAAAGTAACAGAAAAAGCAACAAGTAAAAATGGTAAAGAATATCTAAAAGTAGTTAAAGAAGAAAAGATGGAAAAAAGACAAAAAGATATGCCATCTAGATTAAATGCAAGAAGAAATATAATGAAAAAAGTTAATAAAGTACAAAATGTAGATATAATGGATAAATTATTTAATGAAATTGCTCCAAAATATGAAGGAAGAGTAGGCGGATATACAAGAATATTAAAAATGGAGCCAAGACGTGGAGATAATGCTGATAGAGCAATGTTAACACTAATATAATTTGAATTATATAGAAAAGTGAACCCTTAAGGGGTTTATTTTTTGTCAAAAACCTATCAAATAATAAAAAGTAACGAAAAATGACGATTTATTATCTTGAAATGAATAAGAATTAAAGATATGATGTTGATATAAACAAAATAAAATACACATAGTAAAACAAGGAGTAAATTTAAAATATGAAAAAGACCTTAATTATATTTTTGATAATAATTTTTATTCTTATAATACCTATAATTATATTTTTTATGGGAACAGGATTGTTACGGCACCTTAAACGCCTATTCAAGAGTAATATTATTCCTTATAATGTTTATAACATTATTTTATTTGTTATTTAAAAACAAAATGAAGAATAACAAAAAAGAAATAAAATTTTTAATTATATTTTTGTTATTGATTTTTATAATAAATATTATGTTATTAGCTTTTATAAAGCAACATGCAATTAGTCTATACGATGGTGGAAGTAGAATATACAACTTTGGTTCTTTTAAACTTATTGAATATAGAAATATTGGATTTAGCGATGTAATTTATTCTGTTGGTCCAATATCTATGGTTTTTGACAATCCTTTTAGAAGTTGTACGCTGAATGTTTTACCCGATATATCCCATTTGTCTAAGGAGCAACAAGCTAATCTGTTTGAAGACGGAACTTGTTCGGTAATATATAAGAGAAGCGCTGAAGCAGAGGATTCTAATAAAACTATATTATGTACTTTTTTAAATGATGTAAATTCAAAAAAAGATTCTTCTATTAGGATTGTTGATGAAAATGAAATGACTATAGAAGATATCCATTATATCAGTGATAAAAACATATTTATAAATTGTACTTTCGTAAATAATATAGGGCATCAACATGTATATTCAAGTTTAAAACAAATAGATTCCGATAAACGGAACATATCAATTGATTAACCATTTCAAATTTAAAAGTCATTATATAAATATATGCCCTACTAATTAAAAAATACATTTTATATTATATATATAAAAAATCCACCCTTCGTTAATTTAAGGGTGGGTTTTTTTGAAAGTCAGCAATTTAATAAAACATCAGGGAAAAGTGTTACTACGAGGCCAGACCGCTGCTGGTTTAGGTGGAATGTGATAAATTTGCTTAAGTTTTCGTACCACCACTTTACATCAGAGATGAGATTGCCGTCTTCGGAATGGGTTGGACGAATCGGTTGGATTCGTTCAGAGTTCCAAAGCTCATGGCAGACATCTGCTGCCAAATCGGGATTGGTGTCCCATTTGTTCTTGAAATGCTCAATCAGCTGATCAGCGGATTCTTCAGTTCCTTCGGAATAGATCATCTGAACCTCATCTATTTTTACTCTTCCATTTATGATATCGTCAATGCATTGTACTAAAGATGTTCCTACCATGATGTTCCTTTCAATACTCTGCTACCCATATATGGTGTAGGCTTATGAGCTCTGCGAAATATATAATAATAATTATACCACAAGTTAACATAAAATACAATATTTTATTCACATAATTCTAGTATCAACATAATATATATCAGATATTTAATTATTTAAATTAAGGAGGATATATTATGCTTGAATATATAGCAACAGCAATAATATGGTGTTTTTTCACATATGGCCTTATAAGTATCATACAAGACATAATAAAATTTAGTACATATAAAAAGATTGAGGAAAATGTGAAACTAATAATGACAGTAAGAAATGTAGAAGATGGTATTGAAAACTACATAAGAGAGATATCATTTGGAAGGAATTTTTTTAACAACCTAGTTATAATTGATATGGACTCTAAAGATGAGACTATGGATATTTTAAGAGAATTAGAAAAAGAAAATATTAATATGAAGATACTAGATATAAAAGATGGAAAAAGTTATTTAGAAAAAACAATACAATCTATAGAATGAAAGAATGAAAAAAAACTTGATTTTTGTAAAATAAAATGTTAAAATGAATTTGGTTAAAATAAGAATATAGGATAGATTAAAAAAAAACCCCTTTTTTTAGTCTATTTTTGTATTTAGGAGGAAAAATGAACGGATTTGATTGTAAAAAATATTTGAAATTACAAAGAGAAAAGATTCAAGAAAGAATAGAAAATTCTGGAGACAGACTTTATCTTGAATTTGGTGGAAAGTTACTTGATGACCATAATGCATCAAGAGTATTACCGGGGTTTGAATATGACGCAAAAGTAAAATTACTTCAAACATTTAAAGAAGATACAGAAATTATACTATGTATTTGTACAAAAGAAATAGAAAAAAGCAAAATTAGAGCAGATTATGGAATTACATATAGTAAAGAGATATTGCGTTTAATTGATGAGTTTAGAAAACTTGATTTAAATGTTAGTGGTGTTGTAGTTACACAATATAAAAATCAAGCTTCAACAGATATATTTTGTGAAAACTTAGAAAGTTTTGGGATTAAAACATATAAGCATTTATTTATTGAAGGATATCCAACAGATGTAGAAAAAATATTAAGTGACAAAGGATATGGAGCAAATGAGTATATAAAGACTACAAAACCACTTGTAGTAGTGACTGCACCAGGACCAGGTAGTGGAAAACTAGCAACTTGTATGTCACAACTTTATCATGAACATAAATTAGGAATTAAAGCTCAATATGCAAAATTTGAAACGTTTCCAGTTTGGAATTTACCATTAAAGCATCCGGTAAATATTGCATATGAAGCAACAACAGCTGATTTAGAAGATGTAAATATGATTGATCCATTTCATTTAGAAAAATATGGACAAATAGCTGTAAACTATAATAGAGATATAGAGATATTTCCAGTTGTAAGAAATATTCTAGAAAAAATAACAGGAAAAACAATATATTATTCCCCAACAGATATGGGAGTGAACATGGTGGGATTTTGTATTAAAGATAATGATTGTGTGGAAGAAGCAGCAAAACAAGAAGTAATTAGGAGATATTATAAAGCATTATGTGAGCATAGAAAAGGATTTTGTTCTGAAAAAGTAGAAAAAAGAATAGAATTATTAATGAAAGACTTGAATATAAAATTAGAAGATAGATTAGTAGTGGCACCAGCTCTTAAAAAAAGTGAGGAAACAGCTTCACCAGCAGTTGCTATTAAACTAAAAACAGGTAAAATAATTACAGGTAGAACAACAAGTGTTATGACAGGAGCAGCTTCAGTTATACTAAATGCAGTTAAACAATTATCAGGAATAACAGATAATATTTTATTAATATCAGAAAATGTTTTAAACCCAATTCAAGACTTAAAGAAAAATATATTAAATAATAGTAATATATTATTAGATATAAATGATGTTTTAACAGCTTTAAGCATTTGTGCCATTACAGACTCAAGAGCAAATATTGCACTTTCAAAATTAAAAGAACTTGAAGGGACTCAGGCACATTCTACATATATGCTATCTGATACAGAAGAAAAGATTTATAGAAGTTTAAAAATTAATATTACTGCAGAGCCAATGATTACAGAAAACAAGCTATTTAAGAATAATTAGAATTATATAGAAGAAAATTCAAAAAATATATTGACATTTTTTAAAAAATGATATAAATTATTAGCAGTCGAAATAAAGGACTGCTAATAATATTTAAAGGAGGAATGTATAATGATTAAACCATTATCAGACAGAATTTTACTAAAACTGGTTGAAGTAGAAGAAACAACCAAAAGTGGTATAATATTATCTTCTGGTTCACAAGAAAAACCACAAATTGCAGAGGTAATTGCAGTAGGACCTGGTGGTATTGATTCAGACGGTAAAAAGATAGAAATACAAGTTAGTGTTGGAGATAAAGTAATAACAGGTAAATACACAGGTACAGAAATAAAGTATGATGGTGTGGAATATATTATTGTTAAACAATCAGATATTTTAGCAATAGTAGAGTAAAGATAAAGGAGGGAAAAAATATGGCTAAAGAAATAATATATGGTGAAGATGCTAGAAAAAAGATATTAGATGGTGTTAATAAACTAGCAGATACTGTAAAAGTTACATTAGGACCTAAAGGAAGAAATGTAGTTTTAGATAAGAGCTTTGGTACACCTATTATTACAAATGATGGTGTTACAATAGCAAAAGAAATTGAATTAGAAGATTCTTTTGAAAATATGGGAGCTTCTTTAGTAAAAGAAGTTTCAGTAAAAACAAATGATGTTGCAGGAGATGGTACAACAACAGCTACTCTTTTAGCACAAGTAATGTTAAAAGAAGGTGTGAAAAATGTGGCTGCTGGAGGAGATGTTTTATCAATAAAAAGAGGTATGGATAAAGCAAAAGAAGTAGCTATAAAATCATTAAAAGCTATTAGCGTGCCAATAAATGGAAAAGAAGATATTGCAAGAGTTGCAAGTATTTCTGCAAATGATGAAGAAATAGGAACTCTAATTGCAGATGCTATGGAAAAAGTATCAAAAGATGGAGTTATAACAATTGAGGAGTCAAAAACATCAACAACAGAGGTAAATGTAGTTGAAGGTATGCAATTTGATAAAGGATATGTTTCTTCATATATGGTAACAGATACAGAAAAAATGGAAGCTGTTATGGATAATCCATACATTTTAATAACAGATAAGAAGATAAGTAATATTCAAGAGATATTACCACTACTAGAACAAATAACTACTCAAAGTGGAAAGTTAGTTATTATAGCAGATGATTTTGAAAATGAAGCATTATCTACATTAATATTAAATAAATTAAGAGGAGTATTAAATGTTGTAGGAGTAAAGGCACCTGGATTTGGAGATAAAAGAAAAGAAATGCTACAAGATATAGCTACTCTAACAGGTGGAGAAGTAATAACATCAGATTTAGGATTAGAGTTTAAAAATACAACATTAGAACAATTAGGTAGAGCAAAACAGGTAAAAATAAATAAAGAAGATACAATAATTGTTGATGGTGCTGGAGAAAAAAAAGGAATAGAAGATAGAATAAGACTTTTAAGAAATAATATTGAAGAATCAGATTCGAATTATGATAAAGAACAATTACAAGAAAGACTAGCAAAACTTTCTGGAGGTGTAGCTGTAATACAAGTAGGAGCAGCAACTGAAACTGAAATGAAAGAAAAGAAATTAAGAATAGAAGATGCGTTATCTGCTACAAAAGCTGCTGTTGAAGAAGGTATTGTTGCAGGTGGTGGAACAGCATATGTTAATGTTATTCCAGAAGTAGAAAAACTTATAGATAAAGCAAGTTCTGATGATGAGAAAATAGGTATAAAAATAGTGCTAAAAGCATTAGAAGAGCCTATAAAACAAATAGTAACAAATGCAGGATTAGAAGGAGCTGTAGTACTTGATAAGGTAAAATCAAGTAAACCTGGAATTGGATTTGATGCAGCAAAAGAGCAATATGTTGATATGAGAAAAGAAGGAATAGTTGACCCAACTAAAGTTGCTCGTTCAGCACTGGAAAATGCAGAGAGTATTGCTTCAATGGTAATTACAACAGAAAGCATTATAACAACAAAAAAGGAAAAAGAATGCAATTGCGGAAACGCGAACCCTATGGCAGACATGGGTGGAATGTATTAATTCTAAAAACAATAAATGAAAAAGTAAGGAAACTTTCCTTACTTTTTTATGTTTCTAATAACTAATTAGCAACATCCTCTACGGTCACCACAGCAACAGCATATGATAATTAATAGAACTATTATCCATATACAGTCATCACCAAAACCGAAACCACAACATCCTCTGTTTTCTGGCATATTGATTCCCCCCTTTAAAGAATAACTTTTATTCAGTCTTTTGTATGTTATATATTATGAATTTAATAAAAAAATGTGATATATAAATTAAAATATTGGTTTTTATGTTGATTTTGCATTTATTCTTAATTAATGTTAAAATTAAAAATAAATGTTTGAAAATTTTATTTTTATAGTATATAATAACCTAGGAGTAATTTATAACTATGGAAGGAGCTAAAAAATGGCCGATTTAGAAAATGAAGATATAGAAATCAACGAAGAATATGATGAAGATATAGAACTAAGACAAAAAAACCATGACTTATTTTGGGGTACTGGTGGATATGGACCGGTTCCAAATGCTTATGATGATGAAGATGCTATGTGGAAAGAAGCTTTAGAATTTGCAAAAATAAAACATGAAGGACAAAAAAGGGATGAAGGAGTTCCATATTTTGAACATATAAAAGGAGTATTAGATATATTAATAAAAGAGACAGATGCTACTTATGACAAAATATTAACAGTTGCAGTTTTGCACGATGTATTAGAAGATACAGATTGCACTTATGAAGAACTAGAAGATGAATTTGGTGAAGAAGTAGCAGGTGCTGTTCTTTTATTAACAAGAAAAAAAGATCCAGTAACAGGAGAAAAAGAACCGTATGAAGAGTATACAAAAAGGATATTTGAAAACGAAGAATTTATGTATGTTAGATCAATAAAAGCTGCTGATAGATTACATAATTTAAGAAGCATACCTAATGCAAATAATCCAGAAAAAATGTATAAATATATTATAGAAACAGAAAAATGTATATTACCATATGAAAATGTAACAGATAGAGAATTAATGAGATTAATAAAAGTAGAAGTTGAAAGCTTAAAAGGTAGAAAAGAAATGCAGGGTTTTTTTCATGATGAACCAGAAAAATAATTAACAAAGGATAGTGTTAAATGGGTAAAAGTAAGGCTGTAATTAGAGCTGAAGAAAAAGAAGCAGAAGCTCTTAAAAAAGCAAAAGATTTTGTGAATCAAGAATATTCTAAAGCTAAATTAAAACCAGCAGAAAAAGAATTGCTTACAAAAATAGAATATGCAAGATTGAGTAGTGAAGTACAAAGTATTTTTAGTGACTTATACTCTGTTTCAGTAGCTCTTAATATTAGATATTTAAGTAGGATTAAAGAAAATGATTCTGCGTTGAAAAAGATGCGTGATAAGAACTATATGCAAGCTAATCAGGTGGGAGATACATTGCGGAGTGATGTTCATAACAGAAGATGAAAGTGAAATACCTACAGTTTTTAAATATATACAAGGAAAACATCCTGATATGAAAGTGGAAAATTACGTTTTAGACCCTAAAGTGGCTGAGAAAATAGGATATGAAAGTACACCTAAAGGATCATTATATGAAAGTGTACACGGAAATAATAAAGAAATTTCATTAGAAATTCAAATGAAAACTAAAGGAATGTATTATGCTCAAGTAGCTACACATGAATCTATATATAAGAATGATAAATTATCAAAAGGGACCAAAGAACAGTTATCTGCTGTATTATCTCCGATTATAAAAATAGTGACTGATATAGAGAGAGAAAAAGAGATGGGTTTGTTTGGGTTTGAAAAAATAGAACAATTAGAAAAAGCAAGAGATGACCTATTAGAAGAAAATGCAAAACTTTTAGGCGATAACAAAGATGTAGTGAAAGAAACATGGAAAGAATATGCAAAAGTTGAATATAGTTTTACAAATTATAAAAGAATGGAACCTTTTTTTGCACAAAAAATGAAAGATAACAAAAATCTAGCTGAAAAAAAGAAAGTTAGAATTGAAGATGAAAATAGAAAAAAACATTTTGATAAAGTAATTAGTGAAATATATGATTATTATTATGATATGTCAGAAGGCATTGGATTAGAAGAAAACAGTAAGATAGGTGATGCTAGAAGTGATTTCGCTATTAAAAAAGTAGAAGAATTAGATTATGACTATTTTGAATATATTTTAACAGAATCGTACCAAGAAAAAGATTCTGAAGAAAAAACACCATTATATGATAGGATAGATGATCTTTTAAGAATAGATAATCAAGAGGGAAAGAGTATTGCAAGAGAGGTTATTAGTAAAACTATAGGTGTGAATGATAGTCTAGATGACGATGTAAAAGAAAAATTATCATCAGTATTGTCTCAGATGATTGAATTACAATGTGATGCTGAAAATAAAGTGAAAACTGGAAATGTAGAAAGAGCACATAATGTAATAGACAATAAGGAAAATTGTAGATTTGAAAATATGGCGTTTTTATCAGATCATGCAGAAGTAGTAAATGAAGCTTGGAGAGAATATGCAAAAACAAAATATAGGTTTAAGAATAGTAAAGAATTTGAAAAACTTAATCCAACTCAACATGAAAAAATGGATGAAGTATTAGATGATATAATTGACTATTATAGTCGTAATCAAGTAGCAGGGGATGCTCCTTCATTATCTAATGATATGGGACTTGATTCTGCAATTAAAAAATTACAAGGAATAGAATATAAAAAGGTAAAACAAATTTTCAATACGAAAAATAAAGAAAAAAATATAACAGCAAGAGATATAGTAAGAAAAGTATTAGAAGAAGAGGTTGAAGAAAGAGACCTTATTGAATCGGGGAAAAAACTAGAAGACGAATATAAAGGAGTTCAAGGACAACTTATATTTAATATACAAGGTGATAAAATAGGAATACAAGATGATAAAATAGGAAAAAAAGAGGATGATGACCAAGAGATAGCTTAATAAATATTTTAAAGAGGATGGGGATGAACACGGAATATAGAGAAATGTTAACAGAGATAGATGTAATATTAGAAAATATGTCTGACTCAGAGGTTAATAAAATACCAATTAAATTAAGGGAATTTATTAGAAATAATAAATCAACTGAATATAGTTTTACAATTGATAATAATATTCCTTTTAGTGAACAGAAACTAAAAAAAGATACAATAGATTTTTTGGCTTTATTAAGTGAAGCATATTTTATTGAAGGTGCTGAAAAAAAGCTTAAATTTCGACAGATACTTGTAGAAAATGAGAAAAAACATGAACAAGAGCTTAGGGATAAATATAATCCAGATAAGATTTTTGAGAATAGTAATAAAAATAATGTACGGGGGAAAGTAAAATGGGAAAGATAGTTCTTTTAGATGAGTTAACAATAAATAAGATAGCTGCAGGTGAAGTTATAGAAAGACCAGCTTCAGTAATGAAAGAGATGCTTGAAAATTCAATAGATGCTGGTGCAAAAAATATAACTGTAGAAATTAAAAATGGAGGAATCTCATTAGTAAGAATAACAGATGATGGATGTGGAATTAGCAAAGACGATATGGAACTTGCATTTGAAAGACATGCTACAAGCAAAATTAGAAAAGCTGAAGATTTAGAAACAGTTAAATCAATGGGGTTTAGAGGTGAAGCTTTAGCAAGTATAGCAGCAATTGCAAAAGTAGAAATGATTTCAAGAACTGCAGATTCTGAAATAGGAAATAAAATAGTAGTAGAAGGTGGGGTTGTACTAGAAAATGAAGAAGTAGGTTGTCCTGTTGGAACTACTATTACTGTTGAAAATTTATTCTATAACACACCAGTGAGATTTAAGTTTTTGAAAAAGGACTATACAGAAGCAGGATATATAGAAGATATTGTAACAAGAACGGGACTTATTAATACAGAGGTATCAATAAAACTTATAAGCTCTGGTAAGACTGTAGTTCAAACAAATGGTAATGGAGATTTACAAACAACAATATATAGTATCTATGGAAATGATGTAGCATCTGGAATTATAGAAGTTGATTATGAATATGAGGACATGAAAGTTACTGGAGTAATAGGAAAACCAGAAATTGCAAGGTCGAATAGAACAAATCAAATATTTTTTGTAAATGGAAGATATATAAAAGATAAAAATTTAATGGCAGCAGCAGAGCAAGCATATAAAGGAATGATTCCAGTTGGAAAGCATGGATTTTTAGTATTGAATTTAGAGATAGATTCAAAAAAAGTTGATGTTAATGTTCATCCAGCAAAACTAGAGGTTAGATTTGAAGATGATGGGGAAGTATTTAAAGCTATATATCATGCTATTAAATCTGGATTTGAGAAAAAAGAACTAGTTGAAAATGTCGAACAAGAAGCACAAAGCAAGTCAGATATTAAAATAGAAGAGAATAATATAATAGTAGAAAATATAATTAATAATAAATTTTCACATAAAACACATGAGACAAAAGAATTGGATGCTGCACAGGTAAATGAGAAATTAAAAGAAAAGACTCAAGAATTATTATCAACTAAATTAGAAAGTAATCAAGAAACTCAAACTGTTGATATAAAAAAGCCGGAGGAAGATTCTTCTGCAATATCAGAAGATACTGCAGAGGTTAATATTAATAAAGAAATAAAAGAAGAGAATGACGAAGATTTTGTTAAAGTTGCAGAAAAACTTCTAAAATCTAAATTTGAATTTGATAATACTCAAATAGTAGATACAGTAAAAGTAAGAGAAGCCTTGCAAGAACAAGCTGAAGATAGCTTAGAATTTAAAGAAATGTATAAAAAAACTTTTGGAGTGGAACCTGTTTCTGTAAGAAAAGAAAAGGAAATGCAGACTCAAGAAAATGAAAAAATTAATATAAGTTCTGATTTTGTAAGTGCAAATAGAAGTGTATTTGAGAATAAAGAAGATAATACTGTTAATTATAAATTTGTTGGAGTAGGGTTCTCAACATATATAATAATAGAAATGAAAAATGAATTATATATTATAGATCAACATGCTGCTCATGAGAGAATTATGTATGAAAAAGTAAAAGCAAATTACTATAGTGAAGAATTAAAAGACGGACAAATGCTATTATTACCAGATGTTATTAATCTTAGGACTGGAGAAATGGCTCTTGCAAGAGAAAATATAACAATGTTTGCAAGAGCAGGATTTGAAATAGAGGAGTTTGGAGAAAACACTATAAAGTTGGTTTCAGTTCCAAGTATGTGTGAAAACATGAATACTAAACAATTATTTTTAGATATATTAGATGAAATAGATGAAATTGCAGTTAATGCAATACAAGAAAAAGAAGAAAAGTTTATATCTACAGTTGCATGTAAAGCATCAGTTAAAGCTAATATGAAATTAGATGCTCAAGAAGTAGACAGTTTAATGAAAGAATTATTAGAACTTGAAAATCCATTTACTTGTCCACATGGAAGACCTACAGCAATAAAATTGTCAAAAAATGATTTAGAAAAGAAATTTAACAGAAAGTAAATAATATTTATGAAGAATTACGTAAAACATAACTTATCTGTACGCATTGAAAATGCTACAGATAAAAAAAAAGTAATAGTGATAGCTGGCCCAACAGCATCACGGTAAAACAGGATTATCTATAGAATTAGCAAAACAGATAAATGGTGAGATTATCTCTAGTGATTCTATGCAAATTTATAAAGATATGAATATAGGTACTGCTAAAGTTACTGACGAAGAAGCTTTAGGAATAAAACATTATTTAGTTGATTTTGTGTCGCCAGATGAAAGATATACAGTATCAGATTTTAAAAGAGATAGTGAAAAAGCAATTGAAGAGATTATTGAAAAAGGGAAGATACCAATTATAGTTGGAGGTACTGGACTCTACATAGATTCATTAATATATGGAATTGAATATCAGCAAATGAATTTTGATGAACAATATAGAAATGAATTAATGCAGATTGCAGAAACTGAAGATGGTTTAAAAGAACTTTATGAGAAAGCTCAAAAAATTGATTCACAATCTATGAAAACAATCAGCCATAATGACAAAAAAAGAATTATTAGAGTATTAGAAATTTATAAAGCTACTAAAAAGACAAAAACTGAACAAGAAATATTATCAAAAGAAAAAGGAACAAAATATAATTTTATAGTATTTGCTATTAATATGGATAGAGAGAAACTTTATGAAAGAATAAATCAAAGAGTAGATATTATGATATCAGAAGGACTAATTGAGGAAGTAGAAAATTTAAAAAATAAATATAATAAATTTCCTACTGCTATGCAAGGACTAGGATATAAGGAAGTAGTGGAATACTTAGAGGGACACTTAACAAAACAAGAAATGATTGATAAAATAAAACAAGAGACAAGAAGATATGCAAAAAGACAGTTGACATGGTTTAGAAAAAATAAGGAAATTATATGGCTAAAAGCTGAAGATGGACTACAATATAATACTAATATTATTATTGGGAGAATATAGTGGGTAAAGAGAAAAAGAAAAAAAAGAATAATTTAAATATCATAAGAGTATTTGTAACAATTATTTTTATGATATTATTAATTTTCGCCGTTATAATTGCAACAAATATATTAAACAGACAAACAAACACATTTGTTGTTACTAATGGCTCTTTATCATATGAAGAAACAGCAGATGGATATATATTAAGAGATGAAATAATTCTTCAAGGAGAAAACTATAAAAACGGAATGGTACAAGTAGTATCAGATGGTAAAAAGGTGGCGAAAAATCAAATTGTTTTTAGGTACTATTCAAATGGAGAAGAAAGAATACAAGGTCGTATTGCTGCATTAGATGAAGAAATTAATCAGGTTTTGGGAAATGGAAAATCAAATATATTTTCCACAGATATAGTAAGTTTAGAAAATCAAATACAAGATACAATTGATTTAATGTACAATATAAATAATATTCAAAAAATGGAAGAGTACAAAAAAAGGATAGAAACATATATATCCAAAAAGGCAAAAATAACTGGAGATTTAAGTCCTTCAGATTCGTATGTAAAAACGCTAATTACTAGCAGAGATGAACTGGAAAATGAATTACAATCAGGCTCTGAAATTGTAGTTTCACCAAGAGCAGGAATTGTGACATATAGAGTAGATGGATTAGAAGAAATATTAAAAGTAGATAATTTTGACTATCTAAGTAAAGAGTTATTAGATGGGTTTGAACTAAATACTGGATCAGTTATACCGATTAATACTGAAAAAGGAAAAGTTGTAGATAATTTTAATTACTATATAATAACTAGCATAAACACAGAAAAAGCATTATCAGCAAAAGTTGGAGATAAAGTAACTCTAAGACTTTCAACATCAGATGAAATACCTGCAGAAATTGTATATATAGTAGAAGAGAATGAAGAAAACAGAATAATAGTTTTTAGTGCCAAAAAAGAGACAAAAGAATTATTAGAATATAGGAAGGTATCATTAGATATAATCTGGTGGAATTATTCTGGATTGAAAATAAGTAACTCTGCAATAATACAAGAAGATGATAAAACATATGTTGAAAGAAATAGAGCAGGAACGACAGAAAGGATATTAATTAAAGTATCAAGACAAAATGATACATACTCAATAGTTGAGAATTACTCTGATGATGACTTAAAAGAGATATATGGATATACAGAGGAAGAAATTGCTAACAGGTATCAAATTAAATTGTATGATGAAATATTATTGCACTAAACTAAATTGACTAAAATGCATGAAAAATATTACATTTAGCAATGTTTTGTCTCATTAAAATTACAGAAATGTTATTTTTGTGTAACAATGGGAAAAAATAGAAAAAAAGTATTGACATTATTACAAAAAAGATAGATACTATATACATAATATAATACAAAAGATAAAGAAAAGAATTAGGAGGTCTTAAAGAATGGCAGAAACAGCGATTAAAAAGTTTATTAATTATTTTGTGGGTGAAGAGGTAGATGAATACACAGAAGATATGGAAGAAATAGTAGATGAATCTCTATACTCAGACAGAGAGGCAGAAGGTAGCGCAGAAGCATTAGGAGGATTATTCAAAAAGAAAAATAAAATTGTGCAAATGCCACAAACACAACAAATAAGGATGAATATAGTTAAGCCAACTAATTATGACCATGCTAAAGATATAATAGGACAACTAAAAGATAAAAATGCAGTTGTATTTAACTTAGAATATGTAAGTAAAGATGTAGCAAGAAGAATAATAGATACTGTTAGTGGAGCTGTAGAAGCATTAGATGCAAACCTTGAAAAAGTATCTAACTCTATCTTTGTTGCTGCACCATGTAATTATGATATAATAAATGAACTTAATAAAGAGAAAATAGAAAGTAAATTTTCTGCGTCTTGGATTAAGTAGGAGGGAATTGTTATGTTAACACCGTTAGACATTGAAAACAAAAGATTTGCAAGAACCTTAAAAGGGTATAGTGTTGATGAAGTTGATGATTTCTTAGATGAATTAACTGTGGAATACGAGAAATTATATAAAGAAAAAGTAGAAATGAAATCAAGAGTAGAAGAATTAGAAAAAGACTTAGAACACTATAAGAATGTTGAACAAACACTTCAAAATACATTATTAGTTGCTCAAACTACTGCTGAAGACATTAAAACAATGGCCCAAAAACAAGCAGATCAGGTTATAAGAGATGCACAAAGTGAAGCTATAAAATCTATTGACGATTTAAATAGACAAGAAATAAATACAAAAGTAAAAACAGAAGAGTTAAAGAAGCAATTTGCTGTATATAAAGCAAAAATGGAAGCATTGCTTATTGCACAATTAGAATTATTGCAAGAATCAGATACAGATAAATAAATATAATAAATTTTAGATGGAGTATTTTTTAAATACTCCATTTTTTTAACAGCTTTTTAAGCATTTATTAATGTCTAATCTTGTTCTGTTACAATATGTTACGAAATAATTAAGTATGCGTTACATTTAGGATAAATCTATTGACTTATTGTGAATTTGGAATAAAATATATATATAATAAAGGGAAAAAATGTATATATGAGAATAATAGGTGGCAGTATGAGAGGTACAAAGCTGTACACTCTTAAAGGACAAAATACGAGGCCAACACTAGATAGAGTAAAAGAATCATTATTTAACATAATAAATTTTAAGCTAAAAGATGCAGTTATATTAGATTTGTTTGCAGGTAGTGGGGCGCTTCGGCTTAGAATCATTAAGCCGAGGAGCAAAAAGAGCTGTATTTTGTGATAAAGAATATGATGCTATAAATATAATTAAACAAAATATAGAAAAGACAAGGGTAGAAGACCTATATAAAGTTTTAAATATGGACTATGCTAAAGCAATAGAAGAATTGAAAAAGGATAAACTAGCATTTGATATCATATTTCTAGATCCGCCATATGAATTTAATGGTATAGAAGAAATAATAAATAAAATTATTCAGTATAATATGTTAAATAAAAATGGAATTATTATTATAGAAAGTAATAATAAGCTAAATATAGGAAATAAACATATAAATATATATGATGAAAGAAAGTATGGAAAAGTGTATCTTACATTTTTAAACCAAATTATTGAGTAGTTGAAAAAACAACCTACTACATTATAGGAAGGAAAGGTTAGCAATAATGGAGATTTTTACATTATTAGAAGCATTAGAAGATATTTTAGAAAAAAGTAAAGCTGTGCCGTTTACTAATAAAGGTGTTGTTGAAAAGAATGATATATTAGATATAATAAAAGAAATTCGCTTAAAATTGCCTGATGAACTAAAACAAGCTAAATGGATAAAAGAAGAAAGAGAGCGAATTATTACAGAAGCGCAAAAAGATGCAGAAGACATAGTAAAAGAAGCAGAAAATAGAATAATATCAATGATAGATGAACATGAGATAACTAAAAAAGCATATGATAAGAAAACAGAGATTATAGCAGAAGCTAATGAAATGTACAGAGAAATTTCAAAAGGTACAACTTCATATGTTGATGGAATTCTAGCTAATATAGAAGATAATATGGTTAAACTAGGAACCACTTTAAATACTGTAGAATTAAGTATTCAAAATGCTTTAGAAACAGTACAAAATAACAGGAAAGAGCTTAAATAGAAAGTGAGAGATTAAATTAGATATCAGGGGGTAGAGGTTGGAAGTTGGGAAATTTAAAGAGATTTGAAATATAAGCTCTAAAATCCAACTTTCAACCTCTAATGATTAGGAGGATGTTAAATTGGCCAAAAAAAGGAAGAAAAAAACCAATAATAATTTCATGAAAAATTTAACAGTAATAAGCTTACTTTTATTAAGTATATTATTGTGTATATTAATATATGGAGAAGCAGGTGCAATAGGTGGAATATTAAGTCCTCTACTAGGTAGTATATTAGGAGGAGTAAAATACATAATACCTATAGGATGTATAGGTATGGCAATAGCTATTGTAAAAGAAGATAAGAACTATGTAGTATCTAAGTTAATTGAATTTTTTGTTATTCTGATTTGTATATCTGCAATGATTTCAATACTAGAAGTGTCAAAAGGAACATACGTACAAATAGAAGATGGAAAGATAAAAACAGAGTTTAAAACAGTATTAGAAGCGTCATATACTATGGGAAAAACAAATATTGGTGGTGGAGTAATAGGAATGACTTTAGCATATCCATTAATTAATTTAATTGGAATGTCAGGTGCTTCAGTTGCTACAATTGGTATTGCCATGATTTTAGTTATTTTTATGTTTGGAATAGAACCATCAGAAGTGATATCGAATATGATGGATAAGATTGCAGAAAGAAGAAAAGAAAGAGTAGAAGAAAGAAACTCGCAAAAATCACAGAAAACTCGCAAAAGAATGAAATATGAAGAGGAAGAAGAATATGAAGAAGAGGAAGATGAGCCTCAAATTGATGAAGATCAAATTACAATTAATTTAAATAATATAGAGAAAAAAGGAAAAAAGGAAAAAGGAAAATTATTAAATAAAAAAGAAGAAAAACAAAAAAATGAAGAAGAGTTATTTAAAAAAGTAGAAGAATCAAAAGAAAATAAGACAAAAGAAGAATTACAGTTAGAACACAGCACTATAATTATTGAAAATGATGATTATGAGACTCCTCCGACTGAGATAATGTCAGAGGGAGGAGAAGGTAGCATAAATAAAAATGATGAGAAAACAATAGAAGATGTTGCTAAAAAGCTTAAAAAAACATTAACTAGCTTTGGAGTTTCTGCTAAGGTAGAAAGTGTTTCTGTTGGTCCAGCAATAACAAGATATGAACTTAAACCTTCAGAAGGTGTTAGAGTTAATCAAATAGCAAAACTAGCAGATGATATAGCTTTAAATTTAGCTGCAGAAAGTATAAGGATAGAAGCTCCTATACCAGGAAAACAAGCTGTACGGAATTGAAATACCAAATAAGGAAAAAGAGTTAGTAAATTTAAGAGATATTATAGAGTCAGCAGAGTTTATTGAAAACAGTTCAAACCTTGCATTTGCGTTAGGAAAAGACGTTGCTGGAGAAAAAATAGTAACAGATATAGCGAAAATGCCACATGTACTTATTGCCGGCTCAACTGGTTCTGGTAAATCAGTATGTATAAATACTTTAATAACAAGTATAATCTATAAATCAAAACCAAGCGAAGTAAAGCTTATTATGATAGATCCAAAAGTAGTAGAACTATCTGTATATAATGGAATACCACATCTGTTAATTCCAGTTGTAATAGATCCTAGAAAAGCAGCAGGTGCATTAGCGTGGGCTGTAAATGAAATGGTAAACAGATATAGCCTTTTTGCGGAAAAAGGTGTTAGAGATATAAAGGGATATAATGCAGCTTTACAGCAAGAACACTTGGGAGGAAACTTACCTCAAATAGTTATTGTGATAGATGAGCTTGCAGACTTAATGATGGTTGCAAGAAAAGAAGTTGAAGATGCTATTTGTAGATTAGCACAAATGGCTAGAGCAGCAGGAATGCATTTAGTTATAGCTACACAAAGACCATCAGTAGATGTAATAACAGGAATTATAAAAGCAAATATTCCATCAAGAATTTCTTTTGCTGTTTCTTCACAAGTTGATTCTAGAGTAATACTAGATATGGCTGGTGCAGAAGATTTACTAGGTAAAGGAGATATGTTATTCTATCCTATAGGAGCAACAAAACCAGTTAGAGTACAAGGAGCATTTATATCAGATAAAGATGTTGAAAAAGTTGTAGACTTTATTAAGTCTAATGGAGAAGCTAGATATAATGAAAATATAATTGAAGAAATAGAAAAATCAAATAAATCAGATAAAGAACTTGATGAAATGAATGATGAAGATGATGTAGATCCATTTTTGGTAGATGCAATAGAAATGGTTATAGATTTAGGACAAGCATCAACATCTTTTATACAAAGAAAATTTAAAGTTGGATATGCAAGAGCAGGAAGAATAATAGATCAAATGGAAGAAAGAAATATTATATCAGGATACGAAGGAAGTAAACCAAGACAAGTTTTGATTACAAAAGAAAGATGGGAAGAACAAAAGATGTCAAAAGCACCTGAAGGTGATGATGACGAAGAATATGAAGATGAATAAATTTTAAATAAAGGGAGAAAGAAAATGGAGGATAATTTTTTTGGGAAAATAGAAACAGCTATATTATTTTCAAAACAATATAAGAATTTGATGGGAAAATCAGAATTAGGTACAGAAACATCCGAAGGCTATAATGTTGAATTAGCTAAGAGTTTTAGTGAAACAATGGCTATGCATTTAGGATATAATAAAGGAAAAACGAGAGTGCTTGCACTATGTAAAGGAGTGGTTTTTCCACCATATGGAAAAGCGGGAATGGAATATATTAAGTCAAAAATGGAGCAAGAAGGTATTACATTAAGTTATGAAGAAATATGCATAAAATATTTAGACGATATTTTAAAGAATAGTTCTTTGAAAATTCCAGAAGAATTTAAAAATGATATAAAAGAAGTGTTTTCGGAAGAACCTTCTGAAGGCGAAGCAAAAATAGTAAAAGTAACTTATGATATGTTACGAGATATTGATACATTAAAGAAAATTGATGAAGATATGGCAGACAAATTAGAAGATAAGGCTTTAGATATTTTTTATGAAGCTATATCAGAAAGTGAATCAAATGGAAAAATATCTTATAGCAAAAAGTTAAAAGATATGATGTCTGTTATCAAACCAGAAGAAAGAGAAGAATTAGGACAAAAAGAAAAAGCAGTTATTGATGATATGTGGGTTGAATATAAAAATGAAGGAATGAGCAATGAAGATATAGCTATAAATGTTATTAATGAAATGGAAAAATAAGAAAGGTAACAAAAGATGATAGTAGATGAAAAAGAAATCCAATATTTAATAGGTTATATAAAAAGTAAATCACTGGAATATAAAGGCTTATTTGATAAAACACAAGTGTTGAATGATTCGAAAAACCCAGAAGAAGCTACAAATAGAGGAACTCATACTGAACAAGTGGCGAATACTGCAAGACGTGTAGCAGAAGAACTAAAAAGTAGAGGAATAAAAAACTCAGATGGTAGAGAAATAAATCCAAGTCTTGCTGAATTAATAGGACTATGTCATGATTTAGGTCACACACCTTTTGGACATGAAGGAGAAAGACAAGTTAATGCATGTATAAGTGAATTTAAACCTTCTAAACAATATAAGAATAAAAGAATAGAAAATTTTGGAGAAGAATATGCAGAACAAGATTCAGAAGATTATATGATATTTGAGCACAATGAGCACAGTGCAGAAATAGTTATTAAGTTATTTACAAGTAAAAAATTTGAATATTCATTTGAAAATGCCTATGACAAAAAACTAGATAAAGAAATCCTTGATTATATTGTACAAGGAGTTCTGGCACATAGCACAACAAGAATAAAAAATACACCTAAGGGTATTGAACAACAGGCTGTTAGATTATCAGATAAGATAGCATCTATTAATACTGATATATATGATTTGTTAAATGAAGGAATTCTTACAGATAAGGACATACCAAATGAACTAGTAGATTTTGCTAATTTAAACCCTCAGGAAAGAATAGAGAAGTGTATAGAAGGTGCTGCTGATGAATATGAAAGCAGCATAGATAGTAAAGATAAAAAGTATCCACAGATGATTGGCCAAAACCCAGCAATGGCAGAGTGCTATAAATTAAAAGAAATATCCGCTGGAGAAATTAAACAGTGGGGAAATAGAGAATACAAAGGAATTGGTAATAATGAAAAAGAGACACAAGGTCAGATAAGAATATTATTTGATTATTATCTTGCAAACTTTGATGAGTTTAATAGTAAAATTGATAGAAAAGATATAAGAACTTTAGATGAATATATAATGAAACTAGAAGAAGAGCTGAAAAATAAAGAACCAATAAATAAAGAACTAGGATATAAAGAAGAAAGCCTAGATGAAGAAAATTTTAAAAAAGCTAAAAGAGAGAAAAAAGGATATGATTTAAGAAAATTTGCAATGGAGTACGAAGGATATCCAAAAGAACAGATAGTAGCATTCTTTGTCTCTAATTTGACAAATAGTGATGTAAGATCTTTTGTTAAAGAAAAAGAACTTGCATCCTATCTAGAACAACAATCAAGAACACCAGAGGAAAAAGGAGTATTTACAGTTAGCAGAACAGTTGCCAGAAGAGTAGATGGTGACAGAATAGAGATAGCAAGAGCACAAGTACAGAGTAGAAAAACACAGCAACCAGCTAATAAAGTAATTGATAAAAAAATAGATGGAGTAGGTGGACTATTAGTTAATATAGAGACAGCTGAAAAAGGACCAGAGAAAAGGCTACAAAAAATGGATCAACAAGCAAGAACATCAGAGGAAAAAGGATCATTTACAGTTACCAAAACAACAGTTGGACAGAAATTAGAAGGAGAAAAAGTAGATCCGACAATGGAACAAGTACAGAGTAGAGAAGCACAGCAACAAGTTAATAAGGCAATAGCTAAAAAAGTAGTGGTAGTAGAGGATAATTCTGAAACTTCAAAAAATAAGGCAAAAATAATTGAGAAATCATCTGATACTGTTATAAATAGAGAAAAAATAGAAGAAATAAGGTCGCAAATTAGAGAAGAAAAGGCAAAAACAGTAAAACCAGTATCTGAAAAAATAGTAGAGCCAGCAGAAACAAAACCACCGATAGAACAAGCAAAATTAGAAGAAAGAGAAAAAGATAATCCAAATATAGAAGAAACAACAAAAGAATTAACAGTACCAGAGGGAAATAAATTAAACGAAGTAAGTGCAAGAAATATATTTATGTCTATGAAAGAAAAGATGGGAGAGATACTTCGCGGATTTGGAGATATGATAAAGGGAAATAATAAAGAAGCAGGAACAATAGAACCTAAATTAGCTAAGCCAGAAAGTCGATAATAATACTAAAGAAGATTAAAATGGAGAAAGATAATATATATGGATAATAATTCGAGCGAATGGAATAGGTATGCAATTGGATTTGCAGAAGTATATGAATTATTTAAATATGCAGAAGAAGAGTTTTTAGAAAAAATACCAAGTAAATTTAAAAACTTTATTAGTGAGAATAGAGATACATTGCATAGCTTTAAATTCGACCCTGAAAAACCGATTGAGGAACAGAAACTAACAGATGCGACAAAGGAAATAATATCAGTAATATATTTTAATTGTTTTTGTACAAAAGAAGAAAAAGAACAAATACTAAGAGAAGAACGAATTAGAGTAAATGCTAAAGAGAAAGAACTGCACGACAAATATAATCCAGATAATATTTTTAAAAACAATATTTATGATAATGTCCAAAATGTAGAAGAACTAAGTGCAAGTGAGCAAAATGGTTTAATAGATGCGAGTCGCTTGATATGGTATAAAAAGATATATTTCAAAATACTAAATTTTGTAAATAGATTTCGAAGGAGTATTTCATGAAATTATTTTCTAAATTTAAAGATTATAATAGCATATTAGAAGGAATATTAGATAAAAAATACTTCTCTTCCAATGTGAAAAATATTTTTTTGAGTATGATTTATAAAATAGAGATTTCATATAAGGACTATAAACAAGTAAAAAGAGCAGTAAGGGAAGAAGAAGAATTTATAGAGGAAATTTTAGAAACTGTTAAAAAATATTGTGATAATATAAAAACCGTGGAAGTAGGCAAAGAAGAAGAAAAACTACTTATTAAAAACCATGTTAAGGCATTAACAAATGAAAAAGAAAGAAGCATACTGACATACCCTACAGAAGCAGCGCTTCTATATGCGATTTCTGATATAATGCCAAAGTATTTCTATATTAGAAATTCATTTTTATTTAAAAAGAATTTACAAGAAGTACTAGTTGAAGGATATGTTTTAAATAATTTAGAAATATTAAATAATTTTAATGGATGGTCTTGGGATGATAACCAAAAGGAAGATATAAATTATATAAATAATTTAATATATCAAAACTTATTATTAATATTAGGGGATAAGTTTTTATCTGTGTGGAGAAATTATGGTTCTACTAAAAGAGAATTTCTAGATGAAGTGAAATCATATATATCATCAACAACAGGTAACAACTTATATTTTGTTGCTTTATGTAAGATCCTTTATTTGAAATCAAGTAAAAAAGAAAAGGAATTTTTAAATGAGAAACTAAAACAAGGTGCTAAAGAATATGAGAAAATGTTAAATAAAGAAAAATATATAGAAGAAATAAAAACAAAAAAAATGAGATTAACGAAATCGGTTGAAAAAATAGATGCAATTTTAAATAATGAAAAATTGTTAATAAAAGAATTTGATAGAAGAAATAGTAAATTTGATGAAGATAAAAAAATAAGCAATATAAAAGTACTTATGGTAATGCTAAATAGAGAAAGAAAGAGCTGTTTAGAAGAGATAAATGACCTTAATTATAAGGTGAAACCAGACGTTTTCTTGAAAAAGAAACAAGAATTTAAAGAAATAACACAGATATTATTAAATGAGAATACTTTAGAACAAGAAATTATAGTATTTCAAAAAGAGTTTTTAAAGATTTTTGAAAAGAAGTTAAAGAAGATAAATACAACAGAAGAAATTGTTGATATAATATATAAATTAAGATATTACAGAAATATTAAAATAGAAAAAAATAAGCATTTAAAAGATATAGAAGAGATTGAAAAATTATCTGATGATATAATGAAAAAATTAATAACAAAAGCTTGCAAAGAAGGAATTATAAAAATCATAAGTATGGATATTACACTTAATTATGAATTTATAAAATATGCAATTGACACAAAAATTATAGAGTTAGAAGAAATTAAATTATCTTTAGAGGTAGAAAAAGATGCTGTACTTATTAAAGTGTATGATAAGGATGTTTTTGAAAAACAAGGTAAAAAACAATTAGAAGAAGCAGCAAGGCAAATAGAAGTGAAGTCTAAACGTCAGATTATGCTCTTTAATTAAAAAGGATGTGTATTAAAAAACTTAGAAAAATAAAGTAAAAGGAGTAAAACACATATGAAAATAACATTTTTGGGAGCAGCGAAAACAGTAACAGGTTCGAACTTTTTGGTAGAAGCAGCAGGAAAAAAATTTTTAGTAGATTGTGGAATGTATCAGGGAAAATTTGCAGAAGAAATGGAAAACTCAGATCCATTCCTATTTGATATACAGACAATAGATTTTATGTTACTTACTCATGCACATATAGACCATTCTGGTAGAATACCTAAACTATATAATGAAGGATATAGAAATAAAATATATGCAACAAAAGCAACATGTGATTTATGTGGAATAATGTTACCAGATAGTGGACATATACAGGAAGTTGAAATTGAATGGAAAAACAGGAAAAGGCTAAGGGAAGCAAGAGATCCGCTACCTCCGCTATATACAGCTGAAGAGGCATACAAATCTCTAGAGGTGTTTGAACCAATTAATTATGATGAAATAGTCAAAATAGATGACAATATTAGTGTACGTTTTAATGATGCAGGACATATGTTAGGCTCAGCAATAATTGAAATATGGGTTACAGAAAACGAAAAAACAGAAAAAGCAGTGTTTACAGGAGACTTAGGAAATAATGATATACCATTATTAGCTGCTCCGACAATGATAGATAATGCAGATTATTTAGTTATGGAATCTACATATGGACGTAGGCTTCATATGAGAAATGATGATAAAGCAAAATTGTTTTTAGATGTTGTTTCAGAAACATTAAGTAATGGAGGAAGAGTCATAATACCATCATTTGCAGTAGGAAGAACTCAAGAAATATTATATGAATTAGATAAACTTAAAACACAATATGAGAAAGATGAAGAATTTGCAAGAAAATATAATATGATAATGAATGTTCCTGTTTATGTTGATAGTCCTCTTGCAATTTCTGCAACAGAAGTATTTAATAAAAATACAGAATTATTTAGTGAAGAAATTCAAGAAAAAATGAAATCAGGAGAGCATCCACTGGAGTTTCCGGGATTGCAATTTACTAGAACAGCAGAAGAATCAAAAGAATTAAATGAAAACCACAATCCTGCAATAATAATATCAGCTAGTGGCATGTGTGATGTAGGAAGAATAAAACATCACTTAAAACATAATCTTTGGAATCCACAAAGTACAATACTGTTTGTTGGATATCAAGCACCAGCAACATTAGGTAGAACAATAGTAGATGGAGCCCAAAAAGTAAAGATATTTGGAGAAGAAATAGCTATAAATGCCAGAATTGAATATATTGAAGGGTATTCAGGACATGCAGATCAAGACTGGCTAATGAACTTTATATATTCATTTATTAATAAGCCTAAAAATATATTTTTAGTGCATGGAGAGCCAGAGGGCCAAATAGTATTAAAACAAAGAATAGAAGAAGAAACAAAAATAAACGTAATAATACCAGATTTTGGAGAATGTTATGAGTTGAAAAAAGAGCCAGAGTTATTAGCAATAACTCAAAGAGTAATTAAACATCAACAAGAACATGAGAAACTAAATCTACTAGAAAGCATAGGACAATTGAAAGATAAAATTATAGGAATTGAAACAGCAGTAAAACAAGAAGTATTAGATACTAAAGATAATGAATTAAGAATATTAGATGCAAGAATAAAAGAAATTCAGCAACAAATTGAAAAATTATTATCAAAAAATTAAAAAGCATATAGGAGGAAAAAAGAAAGTGAGAGCAAAATATTTTAATGATGGAATAATAGGAAATAGGTCAGTTACAGCAAGTTTTACAAAAACTGGAGAATTAATAAGGATGTTTTATGGATCAACAGATTATAAGCAATTTTTAGAGGCGTTTCATACAGGTATAAGAATAAATGATTCTGCACTTATATATTTACATAATGATTCAAATAATATATATAGTCAAGAATATATAAAAGATACTAATATGCTAAAAACAGAAATATTAAATACATATTTTAATGTAAGGATAGAACAAATAGACTTCATACCAATTAAAGAAAATGTATTAGTAAGAAACTATAAGATTATAAATGATGGTAAAATTGATATTAATTTAAACTTTTTAGTACATTCATCAGTATTAACAAATTTAAATAATGATACTTCTGGATATGTAAAAGAAGATTGTTTAATTCAATATAATCATGATTATTCAGTTTGCACTTTTTCAAAGCAAAAGTTATCAGCAAAACAAATAAATAATGTAGAAAACAACATTATTCAAGGTGAAATAGGAGGAAAAGACTATATAGGAATGACATCAGATTCTGGAATAAGCTATAATCTTAAAACATTAAAATCAGGTGAAGAGTGTGAGCTTAGCATATATATAATGGTTAATGATAATAGTGAAAAATGTTTAATGAACGAACTTGATAATGAGATAGAGAGAATAAGAAAAATAGATATGAAAACAGAAGCAGAGAATTTGAAAAAATATTGGAGGAAATATCTAAAAGATCACGATAAGTTAAATATTGAAAGAAAAATATTAGATCCTAAAATAAAAAGTGTATATAATAGAAGCATCTTACTATTTCCTATGCTAATAAATAAAGAGACTGGAGGAATTTCAGCAGGAATAGAAGTAGATGAAGAAAAAACAAAATGTGGAAGATATTCGTATTGCTGGACAAGAGATGCTGTGTTTATAACAAAAGCATTAGGTCTAATTGGAATGGAAAATGAGGCAGAGAAATTCTATAAAGTATTTTGTAAAAAAACACAAAGTAAGAGTGGAATGTGGGAACAACGTTTTTATACAGATGGAAGGTTAGCTCCGTGCTGGGGGTACCAGATAGATGAAACAGCTAGTGTTGTATATGGTGTTTATGAACATTATAAGTTAACTAAAGATAAAAAGTTTTTAAAAGAAACCTTAAAAATGTGCGAAAATGCAATAGGATTCCTAGAAAAATATGTGTTCGATGTATTAGAAGGAAAAAACCAAATGCAAAAAAGCTATGATTTGTGGGAAGAATTTGAAGGTATATCTTTCTATTCATTAGCAAGCATATTTGCAGCATTTGATGCAATGCTAAAAATATATAAAGAAATTAAATCAACATTTGAAAATAATAGATTGAAACTAGAAGCAATAAATAAGCAGATTAAAAGCTTGGAAAAAGGAAGAGTGGATTTAAAAGAGTATGTATTAAAAACATTTTATGATGAAAACAAGAAGAGTTATGTAAGAAATACAGAAGATAGAAAAATAGATATTAGTTTATTAGGATCAGTAATACCATTTAATATGTTTACATCAAAAGAAAAGAATATACAAAATACAGTTGAAAGAATAAATATGACACTAAGAACATATACAGGTGGATATATAAGGTATGAAGAAGATAGATATATGGGTGGATACAATCCATGGCCTATTGCAAATTTATGGATGGCATGTTATTATTTGGAAATAGGAGAAAACAAAAAAGCTGTAGAAAACTTTAATTTTGTTGCTAAAACAGCATCAGAGCATGGATTATTAGGAGAACAAGTAAATAATAACACTATGAAGCCAGCATGGATAATAGGACTTGCTTGGAGTCATGCAATGTTTGTTATTGTCCTAGAAAAACTTATAAAAAAAGGATTGATATAATTGGCAAAAAAAAGTAGTATTGTATTTGTATGTAATGGATGTGGGTATGAGTCAAGTAAATGGCTTGGCAGATGCCCAACTTGTAATGAATGGAATTCTTTTTATGAAGAAAAAGTGGTAAGTGGGACTGGTTCTTCAAAATTAAAAGACGTAAAAAAAGCAGAAGTAGTAAGTTTAAATAAAATAGAAGAAACCAAAAATATAAGAATAAAAACAGGAATAGAAGAATTAGACAGAGTATTAGGAGGAGGTTTCGTAAAAGGATCTCTTACACTTCTTCGGAGGAGAACCTGGTATTGGGAAATCCACTTTAATACTTCAAATATGCAATAGTATAAATATTGAAAGCAAAATACTTTATGTATCAGGAGAAGAATCTGCAGAACAAATAAAAATTAGAGCAGATAGATTAGAGATAAAAAATGATAATATACTATTTTTGTCAGAAACAGATATTGATAGTATTGAAAATGAATTAGAGAAAAGTAATTCTAAGTTTGTTATAATAGACTCTGTACAAACTATGTATTCAGAAGAAATAACTTCCTCACCTGGAAGCGTTAGTCAAGTAAGAGAAGTAACAGCAAGGATTATGAAAATGTGTAAACAGAAAAACATAACAACAATTATAATAGGTCATGTTACAAAAGATGGAAATATAGCAGGGCCTAGAGTATTAGAACATATGGTGGATACAGTATTATACTTAGAAGGTGAAAGATATTTTTCATATAGAGTTTTAAGAGGCGTGAAAAATAGATTTGGATCAACTAATGAGCTTCGGTATGTTTGAAATGAAAAATGAGGGATTAATAGAAATTACAAATCCATCTTCTATACTTATTTCAGATAGAGAAGAAAGTGTGCCAGGCTCAGTGATTGTTGCAAGCATGGAGGGAACCAGAACATTAATGTTAGAACTTCAAGCATTAACAACACCAAGCGTGTTCGGAATTCCAAGAAGGAATGCAAACGGTATTGACTATAATAGGTTAACTTTACTAATAGCAGTTCTAGAAAAGAAGATAGGGTTCGCTTTAGGAGGACAGGATGTATATCTGAATGTTGTTGGTGGAATTAAAATAAATGAGCCAGCATTGGATTTAGGAATTGTTTTAGCTGTTGCATCAAGTTATAAGAATGTTGTTATAAAAGAAGATATTGTGGCAATAGGAGAAGTAGGATTGACTGGTGAAACAAGAGCAGTTAACATGATAGAAAAAAGAATTAAAGAAGCTGAAAAACTAGGATATAAAACTTGTATAATTCCGGAAACTAATAAGAAACTATTGAAAGAGAAATTTAAATTAGATATAATAGGAGTTAGAGATATTGTATCAGCAATGAAATATTTAAGCTTAATTTAAAAATTTTAAATTAAGACATGAAAGGAATATAAAAACAATGAAAAAGCTAGGAACGATAATTTTAATAATTTTGTGTGCCATACTAGTAGCTGCAATAGGATATATTGGATATACATTTTATTTATCTAAAACAGAAAATATATCACATCCAGTTGTTACTTTTGAAATAGAAAATTATGGAAGTATAAAGATGGAATTATATCCAGAATATGCGCCAAATACAGTAGCAAATTTTATTAAATTAATAGAAGCAGGATATTATAATGATAAAACTATATATGGAAAAGATGATATATGCCTGTATGTAGGAAGAACAATAGAAGGTAATGCAGAACTTCCTAAGCTCAGTTTAATAGATAATTCAATTGAAGCAGATTCAGAAGAGGATTTTGAATATGAAATTGAAGGAGAATTTATATTAAATGGATTTGAAAGAAATACATTAAAACATGATAAAGGAGTAATTACATTAATTAGAACAGATTATACTAGTCAAATTGGTGGTTTAGTAAAAGAAAGCTATAATTCTGGTAATGCACAAATAGGAGTTATAATTAATGAAAACAAAAACCTAAATGGAGCATATGCGGCATTTGGTAGAATAATTGAAGGGCTAGATATACTAGAAAAGATAAATGATGAAGCAGAAATAGAGGTATTGGAAGAGGAAGATTCAGCTGGAGGAATTAGTTCTTTTAGTGAGAGTATAGTTATAAAAACTGTAAAATTAGATACATTTGGCCTAGATTATGGCATTCCAAAAGTACATGAAACATTTGATTATACAGCATACCTATATAATATGCTATACTCAGGTAATTATTAAAATATATAATATATAATAAATATTAATTAAACCTACAAAAGAGGAGGAAATTACTCATGAAAGTAAATGAAAAAGGAATTACAATAATTGCTTTAGTAATAACAGTAGTTGTAACAATTATAATATTGACAATAACAACTACTACAGTTATGGACTCGTATAGAAATATGCAGATGCAAAATTTTTCAGCAGAAATGAGAATGATACAATCAGGGATAGATAATTTCCATTCAAAATACACAAATTGGGATGGAAATAATGAGAATGATTATTCTTTAGGTGATGACATAGAAAGAACAACTGTAATGGATTATCTAGATTTTTTAGGGTGTGTAATTGCTAATGAAGATTCAAGACTTACTGCAACTGAAAAAGCTGAGTATAAAGCGCTTATTGAAACACTTAGAGATCAGAATTTGAGTTCTTGGAGAATAGAAGATGGAGACTTCCTAAATTATTATTATTTAACTCCAGCTGATATGGAAAACCTTTTTGGGATAAAAGATTTAAAACAAAATGTATTGGTGAATTTTTTAACTAGGAATGTTGTTTCAGTAAATGGAATAAGGACACTTGAAAGAGATTCGGGAGGAGAATTAATAAGAGTATATAGAGAATATGATTTACCAGGTGGACAACGATTAATAGAAGAAATAGGTAGGGGAAGCAGTAAGCTTGGATTATATGCTAAAAGACTTGTAGTTAAAAATGATTATGTAACAGTTCAGCTATATTTTAATGCTCCAAGAGGTGAAACATATACTCCTGAACAACTTAAAGAAGCATTAAGCGAAATAGGGCGTATAAGAGAAGTATATGCTTTTAGAATTAGTGAAGAAGAATATGATGAAATACTTAGTGCAAGACTAAACGCAGGAACAAATATAGAAGACATAGATGAAACCTTAAAAGATATAGCACAAGGTAAATGGAGCTATGTTGAAAAATTTAAATATAACGAAATTAATAAGACTGTTGAATTAGATTTAGTTGACCCAGGATTTTATTATTTTCGAGTAGTAGACTATATTGGTGGTAAATCAAGAGTATATGAGACAGATGAATATATTTATGTTGCATACTATAATATACCAGTACCACCACAAGACGAGACCGCATACATTCCGGTTAAGTTTATACCAGGAAGTGAAATAGATAAGAGCATTAGCTATAATGCAAGTAAAACTTTTAATGAAAATACAATTTATGCAGTAGTATGTACTACAGATGACCCAGAATGGTATGATTATCAACCAAACAGGAATAGTAAATGGGCAAATATAATGTTATTAGATGGGTCATATAATAAAACCGCAAGTAGTGCAGATTATGCTGCGGTTGGAAGAGTGTTAGATGAAAGTAGTAAATATGGAAGTATATATGTATGGATACCAAGATATGCATACAAAGTATATAATGCAAATAATGTTGGAGTTACATTTTTAAAACGGCACAACTTCAAGAGTAAAAGATGGATTTTCAGTACATCCAGCATTTAGAGATGAAAGTCAAACAGGATACAAAAAATATTATACTGAAAATGTAGACGATTTTGCAAGCCAGGAGAAAATAACAGGAGCATATTTCTATGGTGGCTGGAAAGCAGAATTACAAGGAATGTGGATAGCTAAATTTAATGCATATGTACCAACAAAAGATGGACAAGTATATTCAAAACCAGCAGTAACAGCTACTACAGCTGGAAGTAGTATAAATAAGAAAACAATACTTGGGTTATGCTTAGATATAAAAGCAAGTATACCTTCTGTAAAAAATGACTCTAAATTTGATTCTCATTTAATGAAGGAATCTGAAATGGGAGTAGTTGGACTTTTAGCATTTAGTAAATATGGTAATAGAGATATTAAAAACAAAGTTAGTGATACATTAACAGGAGGATATAATAACATAAGCAGTATATGGAATGAAGGAAAAAGTAATAGTTCTACAAATAATGCATATGGAGTGTATGATTTAATAGGAGGTACATCTAGTTCAGGGTATATGGTAGCTTTCTGGTGGGCAAATCAAGGTACTGGCGCAGCAGGAAAACCAAACCCAATAACTGGTGCTAGCAATGTTGGCAGTTTAAATAATACAGAATATATGACTTTTTCTGATGACTCAAGAAATGAATTTAAAGGAAGAAGAGGTGGAGGTGCTGCAGATTTAATTGCTGCTTCAGCTTCAACTGCACAAGAAGTAATTAATATTGGATCAACAATAATGATGGTAAATTTAAATCAAGGAAATCCATTTGTTTTAGTTAAAGGAGTAGGTTTATCAACAGATAATACATTTGCAAAGCTATTTCGTTCAACGGGAAACCCAAGTAATGGAAATCCAACATGGGGTAATTCATATTTTAGACCAGTAGTTGTAGTGGAACATTAAAAGTATATAATATATAGAATATAAAATATAAGTGTGAAAACACCTATATTTTTTTGTGTCTTTATTTATTAAAAACCATATAAATTACTTGACAAATGGGGGAAAATGGTGTAAAGTATAATAGCATTACAAAAAAGAGGGGTGGTCATATGGAAAGATACGTAAAGAATAACTCATCTGTAAGAACAGTTGAGAAAAACGTTGAAATAAGCATATTACTAGATGTTTACGGGAAAATATTAACTAAAAAGCAATATGATTTATTAAATGACTACTACAATAACGATTTATCTTTATCAGAAATTGCAGAAAATGAAAATATTACTAGACAGGCTGTTAGAGATAATTTGAAGAAAGGGGAAAACAAGCTTTTTGAATACGAAGAAAAGCTTAATATTATGAAAAATTCAATAATTCAAGAGGAAAAAATAGCTATAATTTTATCTGAAATTAAAAAAATTAAAGATAAAGCAACAGACAAAGAAGTAGCAAAAGTTCTTGAGGATGTTAAAAACAAACTAAATTGTTTAGTCTAAGAATTATAAAAAGAGAGGTAAATGCTAATGGCTTTTGAAGGACTATCTTCAAGATTACAAGAAATAACTAGAAAGCTTAGTGGTAAAGCTAGGATAACAGAATCAGATTTAAAAGAAGTTTTACGAGAAGTAAAGTTAGCGTTACTTGAAGCAGATGTTAACTATAAAATAGTTAAAGAGTTTATACAAGTAATAGAAGAGAAATCTCTTGGGCAAGACGTTTTAAAATCACTTACACCAGGTCAGCAAGTTGTAAAAATAGTTAAAGAAGAATTAGTAAATTTACTTCGGTGGCGAGGAGAGTAAAATAGGTTTTACACCAAATCCACCAACAGTGATAATGCTAATAGGCTTACAAGGATCTGGTAAAACAACAACAGCTGGAAAACTAGCTAGTATTATTAGAAAACAAGGAAAAAAACCATTATTAGTAGCTTGTGATATTTATAGGCCAGCTGCTATTAAACAGCTACAGATAGTAGGAAAGCAATTAGATATACCAGTTTATGCAAATGAAAATTCAAAAGATGTTAATTCAATTGCTAAACAAGCACTAACTGAAGCTATAAAAAAACTAAATGATGTAATCATAATAGATACAGCAGGACGATTACAAATAGATGAAATATTAATGCAAGAACTTAAAGATTTAAAAATAAATTTAAAACCACATGAAATCCTGTTAGTGGTAGATTCAATGACAGGTCAAGACGCAGTAAATGTAGCAGATGCATTTAATAAAGAACTTGGAATTGACGGAATAGTTTTAACAAAACTAGATGGAGATACAAGAGGCGGAGCTGCATTATCTGTTAAAAAAATAACAGGAAGACCTATAAAGTATATTGCAACAGGTGAAAAATTAAATGATATTGAAGTATTTCATCCAGAAAGAATGGCATCAAGAATTCTTGGAATGGGAGATGTATTATCAATAATTGAAAAAGCTGAAGAATCATTTAATTTAGAGGAAGCTTCTAAATTAGAAGAAAGTTTGAAAAAAAACAAATTTGATTTGGATGATTATTTAATCCAATTAAGGCAAATGAAGAAAATGGGTTCTTTTTCTTCAATATTGAATATGATACCAGGGATGTCTAAGCTAAAAGATGTAGAAATAGATGATAAAGAATTTGTAAGAATAGAAGCTATAATCTGCTCTATGACTAAAGAAGAAAAGAAAAACCCGAAAGTTCTAAATGGAAGCAGACGATTAAGAATAGCTAAAGGAAGTGGAACAACAGTACAACAAATTAATAAATTTATGCAATCTTTTGAAATGACTCAGAAAATGATGAAAGAAATGACTACAGGGAAAGGCAGAAATAAATTGATGAAAAATCTGAATTTAGATGGTGTGAAAGATTTTCAAGATTTTTAAGTAGGTATATAATAATAAATTATATAGATAAATATAAATAAATTGGGAGGTGAATTAAATGGTTAAAATAAGATTACAAAGAGTTGGAAAGAAAAAAGCTCCTTTTTATCATATAGTGGTGGCTGATTCTAAGTCTCCTAGAGATGGAAAAATAATTGAGCAAATAGGTATATATGATCCTATGATAAAACCAGTTGTAATTAAAATTGACAATGAAAAAGTAGCAAAATGGATTAAAAATGGTGCTAAGCCATCAGACACAGTTAAATACTTAATAGACAAAGCGGCAAATCCTGAAACTGTAGAAAAACCGAAAAAAGCAGAGAAGGTAGAAGAAAAAGTAGAAGAAGTACAAGAAGAGAAAGTTGAAAAAGTAGAAAAAACTGTTAAAGCTGAAAAAGCTGAAAAAATAGTGAAAGCTGAAGAAAAAGTAGAAGAAGTACAAGAAGAAAAAAATGAAAAAGTAGAAAAAGCTCCAAAAGCAAAAGCTGAAAAAGAAGAAAAAGAAGAAAAAGTTGAAAAAGCAGATAAAAAAGTAACTAAATCAAAAAAAGAGGATGCCTGAATAAACTTAAGCAAGAAAGAGGAGGAGTTTTAAATGCAAGAAATGCTAGAAGTAGTAATAAAAAATTTAGTAGATAGTCCAAATGAAGTATCTATTACAGAAAAGAGTACAGAAAAAGATATTTGCTATGAAGTAAGAGTTAGCAAAGATGATATGGGCAAAGTAATAGGAAGACAAGGAAGAATGGCAAAAGCTATAAGAACTATAGTAAAAGCGATAGCGATTAAAGAACATAAAAGAGTATCTGTAGAATTTATTGATTAAAGGTGTTTATGAATAATTATTTAGAATTAGGTCAAATAGTAAATGTCAAGGGGTTAAAAGGAGAGGTTAAACTAAATTCTTTTACAGATGACAATACTAAATTTGAAAAATTTAAAACAATATTTTTAAAACAACAAAACAAAGTATCTGAATATGAAATAGAACATGTTGGATATACTAACAATCAGGTTATATTGAAGCTAAAAGATATTGATACAGTGGAACAGGCAGAACTTTTAAGAAATTCATATGTTTTAGTTAAGCGAAATGAGTTAGGAGAACTTCCAGAAGGAACATACTATATTGCAGACTTGATTGGACTTAACGTAGTTACTGAGGAACGGTGATTATATAGGAAAATTGGAAGATATTTTTAACACAGGCAGTAATGATATATATGTTATAAAAGAAGATTCAGGAAAAGAAAGACTTCTTCCAGGAATAGATGAAGTAATAAAGAAAATAGATACTAAATCTGGTAAAATAATAGTAAATTTAATAAAAGGTCTTTAAAAAAATGAAATTTGATGTATTAACACTTTTTCCAGAGATGTTTGATTCAATGAAAAAAAGCATAATAGGGAGAGCAATAGAAAAAAACATATTAGAAATTAATTTAATTAATATGAGAGATTTTTCAAAGGATAAGCATAAAAAGGTTGATGATACGATATATGGTGGCGGATTAGGAATGCTGATAAAACCAAATGTTGTATATGATGCATATAACTCTATAAAAAGTAAAAATGGAAAAGTAATATATTTATCTCCAAAAGGTAATACTCTTTGTCAAAGCAAAGTTCAGGAGCTATCAAAAGAAGAGCACATAATATTATTATGTGGACATTATGAAGGAATTGATCAAAGAGTAATAGATGAAATTGTAGATGAAGAAATATCAATAGGAGATTATGTATTAACTGGTGGAGAAATACCAGCTATGGTGTTAATAGATAGTGTATCAAGATATATTGTTGGGGTTATAAGTGAAGGTTCAACATTAGAAGAAAGTTTTTTAAATGGGCTTTTAGAATATCCTCAATATACAAGACCAGAAGAGTTTAAAGGAATAAAAGTACCAGATGTATTACAATCAGGACATCATGAAAATATACAGAAATGGAGAAGAAAACAATCGATAGATATAACTTTTAATAAAAGACCAGACTTACTTAAAAAAGCAAAATTAACTAAAGAAGAAAAAGAGTATATTAAAAAGAGAAAAGAAGAAGGAGGGAAATGAAGTGGATATATTGAAATCTATTGAACATGAGCAATTAAAAAGCAAAGTACCAGAATTACGTGTAGGAGATACAGTTAAAGTTCATGTTAGAGTAAAAGAAGGAAATAGAGAAAGAATTCAGGTTTTTGAAGGAATAATAATTAAAAAACAAGGTGGAGGAGTAAATGCCACATTCACAGTAAGAAGGATTTCTTATGGTGTAGGTGTTGAAAAAACATTTTTAATACATTCACCATCAGTTGAAAAAGTAGAAGTTACAAGAGTTGGTAAAGCAAGAAGAGCAAAACTATTCTACTTAAGAGAAAGAGTTGGTAAAAGAGCTAAAACCAAAGAAAAAATTGGTGCTAGAGTTGAGACGAATGAAATTATTATTAAAGAAGAAATTGTACCTGGTGAAGCAGATGCTGTTGTTGAAGCAACAGAAGAAGATATTGCAGAAGCAGTAGAAGTTGCAAAAGTTGAAGAAGAAGCTAAAAAAGAAGCAGAAGCAAATGCAGTAGCAGAGAATAAAGAAGAAGCTCCAGCAGTTAAAACTGATAAGCCAGTTGTTGAAGAAACAGTTGATACAGTGAAAGAAGAAACAGTTGAGACAGTAAAAGAAGAGCCTGTAAAAAAAGAGAAAAAAGAAGAAAAGAAATAGAAAAAGAATAAGATAAAACCATTGACAAAAAAGTTTCAATGGTTTATAATCTATACTTGTTAGAGCAAGTATAGTTGCAGGTGTAGTTCAATGGTAGAATTCCAGCCTTCCAAGCTGGTTATGCGGGTTCGATTCCCGCTACCTGCTCCATTTATAAAACACAGAGACGCTTTGGATTCCAACGTTTTTGTGTTTTTTTGTTTACAATTTTAAAAATATTATTAAATTTTTTTAAAAAACTATTCTTTTTTTCGACAATATATATTATAATTCTATTAAAGATTTATATATTAGAAAATATATAATGGATAGGGAGGTAAAAAAATGGATTATTCAACAGAGATAGATATGGGAGTTATAGAACCATTATTAGAACAATATGGACTTACACCAGAAATACTTGCATTATTTGGTGGCGCTATTGTAATGATAGTATTTGTTATTTTAATATTAGCTATAGTAATGTATGTATTAGGTGCGATTGGTCTTTCATCATTAGCAAAAACAAAAGGTTATGCAAATACTTGGGTAGCATGGATACCAGTTGCTAATAATTATTTATTAGGAAAAACAGCTTTTGATAATGCTAATTTCGGATGGGCATATTTAGCAGCAACTATAGCATCTTGGTTCTTACTGATACCTGGTAAAACCACAATTATGGCTATACTTGGTTTTGTAGTTTTCTTCTTCTTATTTAAGAGATTTTCAAAACAATATGTAGTAATGACAGTTTTAAATGTAATTACTTTTGGATTTTTATCTAGTTTCTTTATGTTTGGAATTAGAAAAAATGAAGAAATTACTGTAGGAGTTAAAGAAGAAGTAAAAGAAGAAACTAAAGAACCTGAGGAATAAAATTGAATATATAGATGAAGATTGTATAAAAATAATTCACGAAAGTGAATTATTTTTATGTAATAATTGAAAAATTATATGAATTCATGTATAATTAATATAGTTTCTTAATATGCGGGTATAATTTAGTGGTAGAAACTGGTGCTTCCGACCCCAGCGCGTGGGTTCGATTCCCGCTACCCGCTCCAAAACGTATTTTTGTCGCGACAGACAAACGATTTAATCAACTGTAAAAGGTTGATTTTTTTGTTGCCTTTTATCCTAAAAACGAAAGGCTGGTGTGATGAGATGTTAGAACTTCTTTAGACTATGAAAATAGGAGAAAAGTTTGTATTTTTGCCAAATTTATGGTAAAATTAATATGTTAACAACTTTAACGATAGGTGCTTGTTTTATAGAACCAAATGAAAGGAGCAATTATTCATGGCAATGGGAATTATGTACAACCGGTTAGGAGAACTGGATTTTCACAACTGGCGAATGAGAACGAACGATGCTACAACGAAGTATTTTTATACTTCAAATGATGGTCGACTTGTCGAACATGACAGAGGGCATTATGATTTTAGCATCGAAGCATTACCTAAATGGGAACATCGATTTATAGGTGTTACTGCAACAGGACTTCCTATTTGGGTAAAGAAAAGAACGCAGTACAAATACAGTGGTGGGCAAATTAATCATACTGTTATGCCAAAAGATCCAGCAGAAGTATTTACCAGCGACAAACATTGTAAGACCGAAGAGCTTACCTCTTATATTACTTGGAGAAGAGGTAAAAAGAAACTTGCTTTTATATATCTGGGAATTTTTTGGAGGCTTGAAGCCGGCGAAACTTTAAAAGATGCGGCGAAGAGATTTATCCTTGCTCACCCAGAAGTAGAAGAAGTATTTAATGCTCGTATGGAACGAAAAGGATTTAGCCTTTTGGGAGAGTCTTGTATAGAAAGAAGATATCTCATCGAATTGTTCGAAGATGGTGCGTTAATCTTCAAAGACGACGAAGCTATAATTGAACGGGAAAATTTCTTTAATTACGGACTTTGGGCTATTATGGTAGCAGAAGGCTTTTTCGCAAAGGAAGGCATCAAAAGAGTTCAATGTGTCAATGAGATTGATTGTTAACTTCTATAGCATAGTGCTATAACAAAAAGGGCCACAAATGTGGTTCTTTTTGTTGTAATTGTAGAAAAGATTATATATATTACATATTTTAATATTCTAGAAAGATACCTGAAATTCAATAAAAAGCTATAAAAACATTGTGTTTACATAAAAATGGTGATATAATATATTATAACTTTTTAGCATAATGATAAATAATTTTTAATTTTTTCCAAAAAATAATTTTTAAGGAGGAAATGCAACATGGTAAAAGTCAGCATCGGTTATTTTAGTATCTATGGAGATGGGCCTGAAGAAAATTATCTTCCTGTTACTATAAATTGGGAAGGTAAACGATTTTGTCTTACAGCTTCAGTTCCAAAAGATGGATATGGTGACAGCCGCCACGGAAAAGAGATTATAATTCTTGAACCTCTCGACACTAGGTTAAAAATGTTACCTATAACATTGGGGAAAATTGCTCGAAGAAATAATGTTGAGACATATCAGAGTATCGGTGGAAACCTTATCATTAGAGGAGCTGATTCCCGGCTAATTTTGAAACTTAGTGATGGGTATCAGGGGAATTGCATTAAAGTTGATGTTGAAACATTTAAAGGTAGGGACAACTAGGGATTAATGAAAGAAGGATGCTATAGAATAAATTTTCTATATCATCTTTTTTCGATTTTTAAAGAAATTGTAGTTGAAAATATAAAAAAGCACTCAAATGGCAATCGCCACATTAGTGCTTTTTGTTTGGAATTACTGCTATAAATGTGCAAAAAACCAAATTATGTAAATTAAGCTGCTTTTGCTACAAAATGCAAATAAAGATACTTGGTGGACAGGCTTTTCAAGGAATATGATTGACATAATGCAAGCTTAAATGATATAATATACTTGTTTTAAAATATATATAATACAATGTTGTATTTTTTGAATAATTTCAAACAACAAGGGGGAAAAAGCAAGTGATCAGGAGAGTAGACAGATTGTATTACAATAAAGGAGTTGATAGTGAAAAAGTAGCTAACGGACCTAAGGACACTTCTGAAAAACTGCAACAGAAGAAGATGTTGCGAAGAGACGAGAAGAATAAACGGAAGAAAGTACGCAACGCTGAAAAAGGTCGTAGAAAGAAATTAAAAAGTAAGGTAGAAATACAGGTAGTGGAAAAAACCATTACATATGTTTACTATGATTACGATGACGACGACTTCTACTAAAAAAGGGCTGACTAGGCCCTTTTTAGTTTGTTTAAAAGAAAAACTTGTCCAAATACTAATATATATGTTAATATATATATGGAAAGGTAAAAAGTATTATGATAGAAATACAATCAAATTCTGAGCTTGATACAATTGAAATAGCAAAAAAAATAGCTAGTAAATTAAGTGAAAATGATATAGTTATATTATCAGGAGATTTAGGTGCTGGAAAAACTAAGTTTGCTGGAGGAATCTTAGAATATTTTGGGCTTAAAAATGAAGTTTCAAGTCCGACGTTTACTATTGTAAACGAATATGATGCTAATAATAAGAAAATATATCATTTTGATTTATATAGATTATTAGATGTAGATGAATTTTACTCAATAGGCGGAGAGGAATATTTTGATAATGGAATATGTATTATTGAATGGGGAGAGAAAATAGAAGAAATACTTCCAGAGAATTATATAAAAATAGAATTTAAAAAAGATGATAAGGATGAAAATGTAAGGATATTACAGATAGAATGTTTTGGGAATGTAGATATTAGAATATAGAATAAATGGAGAAAAAGAGATGAAAATATTAGCTATAGACACATCAAGTGAATTATGTTTAACAGCATTATTGGAAAATGAGGAATTAATTGGTGAAAATAACTTAGACAATGGTAGAACTCATTCTGAAAATCTTATGATATTAATAAAAGAACTTTTAGGCAAAAATAAACTAGATGTAAAAGACCTGAATTTAATAGCATGTTCAGTTGGCCCGGGATCATTTACAGGGATTAGAATTGGAGTTTCAAGTATAAAAGGAATTGCAGAAGTATTAAATATTCCTGTTATTTCTGTAACTTCTCTAGAAGCGTTATCTGAAAATATTGATAAAAAAGATATAACTAGGGTATCTTTAATAGATGCTAAAAACAATCAAGTGTATTGTGGTATATTTAGTAATGGTAAAGAAGAGTATATAGCAGACGATATAAATATAATAATAGATAAAATAAAAACATATAAAAATATAGTATGCGTTGGAAATGGAGCAACACTACATAAAGAACTATTAAAACAAAAAATAGACAATATAGGATTTGTAGATAATAATAACTGTTCAGCAGTAAATATTGGAAAAATTGGTTATAGAAAGTTTTTAAATAACGACTATAAGGATGCAGATACAATTTTGCCAATATATTTAAGAAAATCACAGGCGGAAAGAAAGAGTGATAATAAAGGATGATTAATATGAATATAGAATACATGACTATTGATGATTTTGAACAAATTAAAGATAATCTAATAGAAGAATTTGATGATTTCTGGAGTCAGTCTATGTTAAAAAATGATATTGAAAAAGATAATTCTAAGTATGTAGTTGCAAAAGAAAACGATGAGATTGTTGGGTTTGGAGGAATATGGATTTTACCAGATGATGTTCAAATATCAAATATTGTTGTTAAGAAAAATAAAAGAAAAAAAGGAATAGGAAGTCTTCTTTTAGATAGACTAATAGAAATTGCAAAAGATACAAAAAAAGATTCTATTAGTTTAGAAGTAAACGAAAAAAATACTGATGCTATAAACCTTTATGAAAAAAATGAATTTGAGATTCTAGGACAAAGAAAAAATTACTATAATGGAAAAGATAATGCAATAATTATGACGAAATATTTTAAGTAATGTAAAATTTTTGAAAATATAATTGCATTATTTTTTTATTTGATATAAAATCTTAAGTGAAGAGATGTACGGAGGAAAAATCTAAAATGAGAAGAAGTAATGAACTATTGCCAAAAGATTTGAAAGAAATATGTAATCCAAGCTCTTTCAAGTTTGAAACAACAAAAGAACTTGTTGATACAACAGATTTAATTTACGGACAAGAAAGAGGGCTAAAAGCGTTAGAATTTGGTGCTGACATATCTATGAAGGGATACAATATGTATTTAGAAGGACCAACTGGTGTTGGTAAAACTATGTATTCCAAAAAATTCTTAAAGGAAAAAGCAGAAGAAGGCAAAATACCAAATGATTGGGCATATATATATAATTTTGATAATCCAAATAATCCAGTAGCAGTATCTTTTCCAGCAGGACAAGGAAAAGTATTTAAAGAAACTATGGAGGATTTTGTTAAAGATGTAAGAAGAGATATAAAAAAGACTTTTAATAATGATGACTTTGAAAAAGAAAAAAGCGTTATTAAACAGGAATTCGAAGTTAAAAGAGAAGCTTTATTAGAAAAGTTAAATAAAAGAACAATGGTACAAGGATTTCAAGTTAAATCAACTGCAAATGGTGTATATATGATGCCAGTGTTAGATGGAAAACCATTAGCAGAAGAAGAGTTTGAAGCATTAGAAGAAAGCATAAAAAAAGAATTTGAAGAACGTTCTAATTTAGTTCAAGAACAAGTATTTCAAACATTAACAGAAATAAAAGCTATAGAAAGAGAATCTGAAAAGAAAGTTGAAGAATGGCAAGGAAATATTGCCTTAATGACTATAAATATTCATATAAATTCTCTAAAAGCAAATTATAAAAAAAATAAAAAAATAGGAACATATTTAGATAATATAAAGAAAGATATACTAAAAAATATTTCTTTATTTTTAGAACCAGATGTTGACCCTAAAGCACCGCCACAACCAGTGTCTCCAATGCAAAAACAAGAGATAAAAGAACCGTGGTTAAACTATAGGGTAAATCTATTAGTAGATAACAACAATGCACAAGGCGCCCCCGTTATAATGGATACAAATTATTCATATAATAACATATTTGGTGGTCTTGAATATGAAAATCAATATGGTATGCTAAAAACTGATTTTACAATGATAAAACCAGGATTATTACATCAAGCAAATGATGGATATATAATATTTCAAGCAAAAGAAATATTATCAAATCCAATGTGTTATGAATCTTTAAAAAAGGCTTTAAAAGTAAAAGAACTAACTATTGATAGTTCTATGGAACAAAAATCAGGTATGATACTTGCTGCTATAAAACCAGAACCAATACCACTAGATGTAAAAGTAGTATTAATAGGAAGTTCTAATATATATCACACATTACTTTCATTAGATGATGATTTTAAAAAATTATTTAAGATAAAAGTAGAATTTGAAGAAGATGCTCCAAGAACGACTGAGAATGTTGAAAGATTAGCTAAATTTGTTAGAAGTTTTTGTACACAAGAGGAACTATTAGATCTAAATAAAGAAGCAATGGCGAAATTAGTTGAATTTACATCTAAACTTGCAGGTGATAAAGAAAAACTTTCAACACAATTTAGTGAAATTGGAGAAATTGTAGCAGAGGCTTCTACATGGGCTAAAGAAGAGAAACAGAAAATAATTAATAAAGAATATATTGGGAAAGCTTTAAATGAAAGAATTGAAAGAGTAAAAAAATATGATACAAAATATATCCAGATGATAAAAGATGAAGCTCTTTTAATAGATACAGAAGGATATAAAGTTGGACAAATAAATGGATTAACAGTAATAACAATAGGAGACTATTCTTTTGGAAAACCTGCTAGAATTACAGCAAGCACATATATGGGAAAAAACGGAATAATAAATATTGAAAGAGAAGTTGAAATGTCTGGTGCGTCACACTCAAAAGGTGTCCTTATACTAACAGGATATTTTGGAGAACAATTTGCGCAAGAGATGCCTCTTTCACTAACAGCAAGCGTGTGTTTTGAACAACTATATGGAGGTGTAGACGGAGATAGTGCTTCTAGTACAGAAGCATATGCGATTCTTTCAAGTCTATCAGGAGTTCCGATTAACCAATCAATAGCGGTAACAGGATCTGTAAATCAAAAAGGTGAAATTCAGCCAATTGGTGGAGTAAATGAAAAAATTGAAGGATTTTATCAGATATGTAAAATGAGAGGATTCAATAATGAACAAGGAGTTATTATTCCTGTACAAAATATTAGGAATTTAAATTTATCAGATGAAATAATAGAGGCGGTAAAAAAAGGAAGTTTCCATATTTATGCAGTAAAATCAATTGATGAAGGAATTGAAATATTAACAGGAGTACCAGCAGGTAAAAAAGAAAAAGATGGAAGTTTTCCATATGGTACAATAAACTATTTAGCTTATGAGAAGCTTAAGAAATTCACAGAAGCCTCAGAAAAATTAAAATAAATAAAAAAAGAAACTTTTACCAGTTTCTTTTTTTTTGTCATAGTGGTATAATATGGATACATTGATTATAGGGGTGAAAATATTGTGAAAACAATTGAAGAAATAAAAAAGATAGCAGATAGTTGTTTGAATTGCAAAAATAAACCTTGTATGGAAAAAGGTTGTCCAGTAAAAACAAACATACCAGAATTTATTGAAAAAATAAAAAAAGACGATTATAAGAAAGCATATGAAATATTAGTGGAAAACAATATCTTTTCATATGCTTGTAGTATAATTTGCCCACGAGAAGAACAATGTGAAGGGAGCTGTATACGTGGGATTAAACAAGAAGCTACTAAAATTGGAGAGCTTGAAAAATTTATTAATGAATGGGCTCTTGAAAATAAATTTGATATAAATATAAAACAAAAAGAAAAGAATGGAAAAAAGGTTGCTGTTATAGGATCACGGACCAGCTGGTTTGGCATGTGCATATGAGCTTTTAAAAGAAGGATATGATGTAACTGTTTTTGAAAAATATGATTCTTTAGGAGGAGTATTAAAATATGGTATACCAGATTTTAGGTTGGCAAAAAAGATTGTAGAAAATATTATTTCAAAAATAGAGAAATTGGGTGTGATAATAAAAACTAATACTGAATTAGGTAAAGATATAAATATAAAAGATTTACGGGAAAGAATATGATGCAGTATTTGTAGGGATAGGAGCAACAAAATCTTTATCATATAGATTATCTCAAATACCTAAAGAGTATTTAAATGGTATATATCAGGCAGATGAGTTTTTGAAAAGATATAATGAAAATCAAATAGTAAAAGATTTAGGTGTAGTAGCTGTTATTGGTGGAGGAAATGTTGCTATGGATTCAGCTAGAACAGCTGTTAAAATGGGAGCTGAAGAAGTTAAGATACTATATCGCAGAGATAAAGAACATATGCCTGCAAGAGAAGTTGAATTAAATGACTGTATAAAAGATGGTATTAAAATAAAATATTTAACTAAAGTAATATCAGCAAACTCCCAAAATGAAAACGTAAAATCATTAAATTGTATAAAAACAGAAATTATAGATAAAAAAGCAATAGAGATAGAAAATAGTGAATTTATAGAAATGGCAGATACAGTAATATTTGCGATAGGATTAAAACCAGATATGGAACTTTTAAAAAGTGAAGGAATTAAATTAAACGATTGGGGCTATATAGAAATAGACCAGGATGGACAAACTAATATACAAGGTATATTTGCTGGTGGAGACAATACAGAAAATAAAGCAACAGTGTGTAGGGCAATTGCTGCAGGAAAAAAAGCAGCATTAGGGATAATAAAAAGCATATGAAGGTAGGAGAGTAAACATGAAAAACAATAAAGGAGTGTCATTAGTGATATTAGTAGTAACAATAGTAGTAATTTTAATATTGGCGGGAGTAGCAATAAGTACATCTTTAGGAGAAGGCGGAGTAATGGAAAAAGCAGTAGAAGCTACACAAAAAACAAAGACAGCAGCAGAAGAAGAACAAAATGCTTTTTCTGGATCTGAAGAAGAACAAGATGATGGAAAATGATTAAAAAGTACTTGAATTATTCTGGATTTATGGTATAATTTAAAAAAATATGAAAACTATGAAGAGGACACGATAATTAAAAAAACCTTAAAGAGAGCTAAAAGTTTGCTGAGATTTTAGTAAGGAAAGTTTTTATTTATTATCACCTTGGAGTTTTAAAAAAATAAAGAGAAAAAATTGTAAAATTTTTTAATTTAGGTGGTACCGCGGAATTAAAGTTGTTTCGTCCTATGTGATGAAATAGCTTTTTTGTTTTTTCTTATCTGCTTTAAAAAAGTGAGTTACAGATAAGTTATGAAATGTATTAAAAGGAGGAAATTAGTATGAGTGAAGAAAAGAAAGAATATAGTCAAACATTAAACTTACCTAAAACGGACTTTCCAATGAGAGCGAGCTTGCCAGAGAATGAACCAAAAATATTGGAAAAAGTTTTTAATAATGGATTATATGAAAAAATGTTAAAAAAGAATAAAGGTAAAGACCATTATATTTTACATGATGGACCACCATATGCAAATGGAGAGATCCATATTGGTCATGCACTAAACAAAGTATTAAAAGATACAGTTGTAAGATATAAAAACATGCAGGGATATAATACACCATATATTCCTGGTTTTGATACACATGGACTTCCGATAGAGAAAAAGGCTCTAGATTTACTTGGACTTAAAAGAGAAGAAATACCGGTTATAAAATTTAGAGATACATGTCGTGATTTTGCATTAAAATATAAAGACAAACAGATAGAAGGATTTAAAAGACTTGGTGTATTAGGAGATTGGGAAAGACCATACATTACATTAGATCCTAAATTCGAAGCAAGACAAATTGGCATCTTTGGAGAAATGTATAAAAAAGGATATATATATAAAGGGTTAAAATCTGTTCATTGGTGTACTGATTGTGAAACAGCATTAGCCGAAGCAGAAATTGAGTATAAAGATATATCTTCAAATACAGCATATGTTAAGTTTCCTGTTTATGATTCAAAAGGTGTATTTGATAAAAAAGATACATCAATTGTAATATGGACTACAACACCATGGACTCTTCCTGGAAATATGGCAATAACAGTAGGTAAAGAATTTAAATATAGTATAGTAAATATAGGAAAAGAAAAAGTAATTATTGCTAGTGAACTAGTTAAAACTGTGATGGAAATAGCAGAAATTACAGATTATAAAGTAGATAAGGAATTAGTTGGAAAAGAACTAGAAGGAATAATATGTAAGCATCCATTTTTAGATAGAACATCAGTAATTATTTTAGGTAGTCATGATACAGTAGATGTTGAATTAGAATCAGGAACTGGTGCAGTTCATACAGCGCCGGGATATGGTAAAGAAGACTATTTAGCTGGCATTAAAAACGGATTAGAAATAGTAGTTACAGTAGATGGCAAAGGTATGCAGGTAGAAGGTGCAGGTCCTTTTGAAGGAATGTATTATGCAAAATCTGATAAAGAAATAATAAAATGGCTAGAAGAAAATAATTTATTGTTAGCTAAACAAAATGTAACTCATTCTTATCCACATTGTTGGAGATGTAAAAATCCAATAATATTCAGAGCAACAAATCAATGGTTTGCATCTGTTGATGGATTTAGAAAAGAAACTTTAGAAGCAATTAAATCAGTAAAATGGTATCCAGCATGGGGTGAAGAAAGAATCACAAAAATGGTTGAAGATAGGAATGATTGGTGTATATCTCGTCAAAGAACATGGGGAGTCCCAATACCTGTATTTTATTGTGATACTTGTGAAAAAGAATATGTTACTGAAGAAACTTTAAAACATGTACAGGATTTATTTAAAGAACATGGATCTAATGTATGGTTTGATTGGGAAGAAGAAAAACTACTTCCAAAAGGGGCGAAATGCTCTTGTGGAAGTACTAAATTCAAAAAAGAAACAGATATTATGGATGTATGGTTTGATTCTGGGACAACATACGAAGGAGTTTTAAAAGAAAGAGGGCTTCCAGATGCAAATTTGTATTTAGAAGGAAGCGATCAATATAGAGGATGGTTTCAATCTTCACTTTTAACTTCAGTTGCAGTGAATGGTAAGGCACCATATAAAGAAGTATTAACACATGGTTATACAGTAGATGAGCAAGGAAGAAAAATGTCTAAGTCGATAGGGAATGTTATAGCTCCGCAAGAGATTATAAAAGAGTCAGGAGCGGATGTACTTAGACTTTGGGTATTGGCATCAGATTACAAATCAGATATAAGTATATCTGGGTCAATTGTAAAACAAGTTACTGAAGTTTATAGAAAAATAAGAAACACTTGTAGATATATATTAGGAAATATATCAGATTTTAATGTTAATGAACCAACTCCATATAAAGAACTACTGGAAATTGATAAATGGGCATTAACTAGATTAAATAAATTAATAAAAGAATGTACTAGTGCATATGAGACTTATGATTTTCACAATGCATATTATGCGATAAATCACTTTTGTGTTGTAGACATGAGCTCATTTTACTTAGACATAATTAAAGATAGACTATATACATCAAAGAAAGAGTCAGAGGTGCGAAGAGCTGCTCAGACAGTAATGTATGAAATACTTTCAAGTTTAGTTAGAGTATTAGCCCCAATGACATGCTTTACAGCAGAAGAAATATGGGGATATATGCCACATACAAAACAAGAGAATACAGAAAGTGTAATGTTGGAATATTATCCAAAAGTAAATGCTAAATATGAAGATGAGGAATTATCTTTGAAATGGAATAAATTAATTAAAATAAAAGATGAAGTAGCAAAAAAATTAGAAATGGCAAGAGTAAATAAAGATATAGGGTTATCTCTTGATGCAAAAGTAATATTGTTTGCAGAAGGCGAAGAATATGAATTTATAAGAGGTAAAGAAGAATTACTGAAAGAAATTTTTATAGTTTCACAAGTTGAAATTAAAGAAAATAGAAGAAATGAAGATTCAGAAGTTGCAATAGGAGTTAAAGTAGAGCAAGCAGATGGAGAAAAATGTGAAAGATGCTGGGGATATTCTGAAACAGTTGGTGAGAATGTAGAGCATCCAACAATTTGTGAGAGATGTAGAGATAATTTGGAATAAAAGAGGATATAATGAAAAAGATTTATATAGTATTAACTTATACAGGAACAATCTTATCTAGAATGATAAAAATTCGTACGAGAGCAGAATATGCACATTCATCAATTGCTTTAGATGAAGGGCTTGATGAAATGTATTCTTTTGGAAGATTACACCCATATATTGCTTTTTGGGGAGGATTTGTAAAAGAAGGTATTAAAGAAGGAACTTTTAAAAGATTTAAAAATACAACAGTAGGAGTATATTGTATAGAAGTATCAGATGAACAATATGAAAATTTAAAAAATGTAATTAAAAATATACGAGATAATAAAAAAGATTACAAATTTAATATAAGAGGGATGGCACTAACTAGCCTGAATATGGGAAACAGTAGAATAAATAGATTTTACTGTGCTGAGTTTGTTAAATATGTTTTAGAAAAATCAGATATCGATATAAGTGAATTACCAAAGGCAATTAGGCCAGAAGATTTTAAAAAACTTAAAAATACTACTCTAATATATAAAGGATATTTAAAAAATTATACAAACTAATTATAATCTGTCATATAATATAAAAAGATATATAGAAAGAAAATATTCAAAAATAAGTATATTCTATAATAAAAAAGACTAAAATATATTATTGTGTTTTAGTCTTTTTATTATGTTGAAAGGATATTTTTATGATATATAAATTTACAAAAAGTGGAGAAAAAGTTTTAGATATTGCAACTGCAGTAGCATCAGATTTTGGACATAATTATATAGGTACAGAACATATTCTTTATGGGCTTACAAAAGAAGAAAATGGTGTTGCAAGAAGAGTTCTAGAAAATCAGAATATAACATCAGAAGCAGTGCTAGATAAAATAGAGAACCTAATTGGTAATAGTGAAAAAGGAGTTATACCTGTATTAGGGTTCACTCCCAAAAGTAAAAAAATCATAGAAAATTCATATATGGAGGCAAAAAAACTTGGAGCCAATTATATAGGTACAGAGCATATTTTAGTTGGAATAATGAGAGAAGGAGATAGTATAGCAGTAAGAATTATGGTTGATATGGGAATTAATCCAGAACAACTATATAGTGATATAGTAATGACGCTAAACGATTTTGAAGAAGGAATAAATGGAGATAATAATATAAAGCAGGATGTTGGAAGCTATAATTCAACTGTTAATTTAAATCAATTTGGTTCAGATCTAACAAAACAAGCGAGAGAAGGGAAATTAGACCCTGTAATAGGCAGGAATAATGAAACAGATAGAGTAATAGAAATATTATCAAGAAGAACAAAAAATAACCCATGCTTAATAGGAGAGCCTGGCGTTGGAAAAACTGCAGTTATTGAAGGTCTTGCACAAAAAATAATATATAATAATATTCCTGAAGTTTTAAAAGATAAGAGGGTAGTTACACTTGATATAACAGCAATGATTGCTGGTGCAAAATATAGAGGAGATTTTGAAGATAGAATAAAAAAATCTTTAAATGAAGTTAAAAAAGCTAAAGATATTATTCTGTTTATAGATGAAATACACACAATTGTTGGTGCAGGAGCAGCAGAAGGAGCAATTGATGCAGCAAATATTTTAAAACCTTTATTAGCAAGAGGAGAAATACAAGTAGTTGGTGCAACTACTATAAAAGAATATAGAAAGTATATTGAGAAAGACTCGGCATTAGAAAGAAGATTCCAGCCAGTAAATATTGAAGAACCAAGTATAGAAGACACAGAAAAAATATTAAATGGTTTAAGAGATAAATATGAAGCACATCATAATGTGAAAATAACAGATGAGGCAATTAAAGCAGCTACACAGTTATCAGTCAGATATATAAATGATAGGTTCTTACCTGATAAAGCAATAGATTTGATAGATGAATCATCAGCAAAAGCAAAATTGAAATCATTTGTAGTACCAGAAAAATTAAAAGATATAGAAAAAGATATAGAAAAAACAAGGTTAGAAAAAGAAGAAGCAATTAATGTACAGGATTTTGAGAGAGCTGGAAAGCTAAGAGATGAAGAAAGAAAATTAAAAGAAAAATTAGATTGTGAAAACGAAAATTGGAAGAAAAAAAGAAATAATAATATTGTAAGTATTAAAAAAGAAGATATTGCATTAGTTATTTCGAGATGGACTGGAATACCAGTATTTAAAATAAACGAGAACGAAAATGAAAGATTAAAAAACTTAGAACAAGAGATTCGGTAAAAGAGTTATAGGTCAACAAGAAGCAGTAATAGCAATTGCAAAAGCTATTAGAAGAAGTAGAGTAGGGCTAAAAGACCCAAATAGGCCAATAGGATCATTTCTGTTTTTAGGGCCAACTGGTGTAGGAAAAACTGAAGTGACAAAAGCATTAGCTGAATGCTTATTTGGAAATGAAAATTCTATGATAAGAGTTGATATGTCTGAATATATGGAAAGTCACACAGTGTCAAAAATGATAGGATCTCCACCAGGATATATTGGATATGAAGAATCGGGTGTGCTAACAGAAAAGATAAGAAGAAAACCATATTCAGTTGTACTGTTTGATGAGATAGAAAAAGCTCATCCTGATGTTATGAATATATTGCTGCAAATACTAGAAGACGGAAGACTTACAGATTCACAAGGAAGAATGATAAATTTTAAAAACTCAATTATAATAATGACATCTAATATTGGAGCAAGGCTTATTACAGAAAAGAAGTCGTTAGGATTTTCTAGTAATGAAGTTTCAATAGATGATGAGTATAATAATATAAAAAAAGATGTTATGTCTGAAGTGAAAAAAGATTTAAAGCCAGAGTTTTTAAATCGTATAGATGAAATAATAGTATTTCATAAATTAAATAAGCAAAATATTATAGATATAATAGATTTGATGTTAGAAAGAGTTATAAGCAGAATTAAAGAACAAAATATACTAATTGAAATAGATGATAGTGTAAAAGACTTTATTTCTAAAAATGGAACAGATTTAAATTATGGAGCAAGACCTTTAAGAAGTGCTATACAAAATTTAATAGAAGATAAAATAGCAGAAGGAATATTAGACGGAACTATAAAGAAAAATAAGAAAATTAAATTAGAAATAAAAGACGATAAAGTTACAATATTGTAATGTAAAAGACATTTTATGTTTATTGAATTAGAGGTATTAGTATGGTATAATTTTCATATAATGGGAAGAATGGATATTTTTTCTGTTATATGAATTTTTGTTTTAGAAAGATGGTTTTATTTTGGAATTCTTATCTATAATAATTGTATTAATAACAATAATTCTATTTTTAACATTATTAGCTGTTGCTCAAATAAAAATGGCTGGTATGAATGTTAAAGATTTTTGGTCATTTATACGAGCAAATGATGTATTAGATAAGTTATATGCGTTTTCCATGAAATACGACAAGCTAACACCTCAACAACAGGTTATATTTTTAAAAGAGGCAGAATCAGTATTTGATGCATTTGATAAAGTACCAAATGCTTTATGGGAAGAAGAATATCAGAAATATATGGAAATATTAAATAGATATAAAGAAATTAAAATAATAAGGTGGGAATCTAGTTAGATAGCCAAAGTTTTCTAATTAGTGAAAAAACCACAAACAGTATAAAATGTATTTTTTAAATTCAAAATAAGATACCTTATGTAAATTACGTAAGGTATTTGTTTATTTTATATCAAAAACTTAATGTAATTCATATTATAAATATATATAAGAAACTTTAAAGAGGGATTAATAATATGAAAATCAGATATTTTGACCATGCAGCAACAACGCCTGTAAATAGAGATGTATTAAAAGAAATGCTACCATATTTTTGTGAAGAGTTTGGAAATGCATCTGCATTATATGGTATGGGGAAAAAAAATAAGGAAATTATAAATCTATCAAGAATGAAAATAGCCCAAATACTAAATTGTAAAGCAAATGAGATCTATTTTACAAGTGGTGGTACAGAAAGTGATAATTTAATAATAAAAGGAATAGCATTGGCTAATAAAAGAAGAGGAAACCATATAATTACTAGTAAAATAGAACATCCTGCTGTAATAAACTCATGTAGATTTTTGGAAAGTATTGGATTTACAGTGACTTATTTAGATGTTGACGAAAGAGGAATAATAGATTTAAATCAGTTGGAAAGACATATTAATAGAAATACAATCTTAATTAGTATAATGTTTGCAAATAATGAAATTGGTACAATTCAACCAATTAGGGAAATTGCAGAGATAGCTGGTAGATATAATATATATTTCCACACAGATGCAGTTCAAGCTTTTGGAAATGTAAAGATAGATATTGAAAAACTAAATATAGACGCATTATCTTTATCAGGACATAAGTTTTATGGACCAAAAGGGGTGGGAATTGTATATATTAAGGAAAATGTGCCATTTATTAGGATGGAAGATGGAGGACATCAAGAAAAAGAAAAAAGAGCTGGAACTGAAAATGTACCAGGCATTGTTGGAATAGCACGTGCTGCAGAAATTGCTGAAAATAATTTTAATGAATATAATAAAAAAATCAAATATTTGCGTGACTATTATTTCTGGCAAGTAGAAAATAGAATTTCAGATATAAAAATAAATGGAGATAGAAAATTAAGATTATCAGGTAATGCCAATATATGCTTTGCTGGAATAGATGGTGCGAAACTATTAGCCAGGTTAGATGAAAGGGGAATATGTGCCTCAAGTGGTTCAGCATGCAGTGCAGGATTAATTGCTTCGTCTTATGTTCTTTTAGCAATAGGCGTTCCAAAAAATTTAACATATGGAAGTTTAAGAGTAACATTTGGTAGTGAAAATGAAATAGAAGATGTAGAATTTTTAGTAGATAATTTACAGGAAATAATAGAACAACTTAGAAATTAAAAAAAGCCCCATTTTTAATGGGGCTTAATCTATTATTATTAATTATTCTTATTATCATCTTTGAAAATTTCTTTAACTGCTCCTAAGCTACTTAATGCTTTTGTTGCTTCAAAAGGAATAAATATTTTATTTGCTTCTCCTTTTGCAACTTCTTGTAATGCTTCTAAAGATTTTAACTGAATTAACTTATCATCTGGGTTAGCAGTTCTAATGGCATCATATACCATTGTTATTTCTTTTGCTTTAGCATCAGCTACTTGTTTAATTGCATCAGCCTCACCGGCAGCTCTTCTGATTGCAGACTCTCTATCAGCTTCAGCATTTAGTATTGCAGCTTGTTTTCTACCTTCTGCAACTGTAATTGCAGATTGTTTCTCTCCTTCAGCTTCAAGTATTACAGCTCTTTTATTTCTCTCAGCATTCATTTGCTTTTCCATCGCAACACGTATATCTGTTGGTGGTAAAATATCTCTTATTTCCACTCTATCAACTTTACATCCCCAAGGATCTGTTGCTTCATCTAATATTACTCTTAATTTATCATTAATTAAATCTCTTGAGCTAAATGTTTCATCTAAGTTCATTTTACCAATGATATCACGCATTGTTGTTACTGTTAAGTATTCAATACCTTTTTTAAGTGATTGAATTTCATAAACAGCTCTTGCAGGGTCTGTAACTTTATAAAACACAATAGTGTCAATTGTAAGTGTAACGTTATCTGATGTGATAACCCCTTGAGGTGGTGCATCTAAAGTTTGTTGTTTTAAACTAACTACAGATCTTACTTTATCCATAAAAGGTATAATGATTGTAAGTCCTGCTTCTGCCACTTTATTAAATCTACCTAATCTTTCTATAATATATACTTCTGATTGTCTAACTATCTTAATTGATTGAAAAGCGATTATTACTATAATAATAAATAGTACTAATAAAACTCCCATTTTTTAAATCCTCCTAAACTTTTATTATTGGTATGACAATGGCTTTAACGCCGTCAATTTTCTCTACTGTTATTTCTGTATTTTTTAATATAGGTTCATCATTATATGATTTTGCTGCCCAGACTTCTCCACCCACTTTAACTTGACCAGTTCCTTCTGTAGGGTTGATATCTCTAATAACTTTTCCAGTCTTTCCTTCTATTGCAAATGCATTTGTTTTTATAGTAGGTGGTGTTACTGTATTAAATAATTTTCTAGTTAAGAACAATAACACGATTGAAGATATAAGAAATATTGTTATTTGAGCTATTATGTTTGGAATGAATAAGCTAAACAACAAAGCAATTAGTGCTGCTATGCCAAACCAAAAAACAAGGAAACCAGTTGTAAATATTTCTAAAACTAGGAAAAAACCTGCTATAAGCAGCCAATTTAACCACATATTTACCTCCATCTTAATCTAATTTATAGATTATTATATTAATATACACTATCATTATACTACAAGATGTAACAAGATACAACAAAAATAAAGTTTTTTTTAAAAATTAATAAATGTTATTTACAATGAATTTTTTATATGATATCTTTATATTTATAAAGGAGTATAAATGAAAAGACAATCAAGAAATGTAATAAATTCAAGGAATATGAAAAGCAAATTTGATAGGATTTTTTACAGGAGAGTGGCATTTGCAGCAATAATTTTGCTTTTGTTATTAATTATATTTAATATAATTAATTCTATTGTCTTTAAACAAAAACATGACAAAATCTCAGTGCTATTAGATAATACATTGCTTAATTTAGAAAAAGAAGTGTTTATTGAAGATGATATTATTTATATTTCAAAAACTGATATAAAGAATAACATTGATGAAAATATCTATTATATTAGTGAGGACAGGGAAATTATAACCACATTTAATACACATGTGGCTTTATTAAAAATAGATTATGACTATATGTATCTTAATGATGCTGATATTGATATAAAGGGAAGATTGAAAGAAATTGATGGTGAAATATACCTGCCTCTAAATGATTTGAGTATAGTATATGATCTTGAGATAGAATATATAGAAGATAGCAAAAGAGTAATTTTAGATTTTACTACAAAAGAAAAATCTAAAGCATTTATACTTAAAAATGTAATTTTAAAAGAAAATTTAGGGATGTTTTCAAAAAACATAGAAAAAGTAAAAAGAGGTAAAAGTGTAATTGTTGTAGGAACAGAGAAAAAATATACTAAAGTAAGAACAAAGATTGGAAATGTTGGATATGTAAAAACAAAACATGTTTCTGAGATTGATACTGTAAGATATGACATGCCTTATGAAAAAGCAAAATTAGATATGGACTATATTACAGATTTGAAAAATTCTAAAAAAACTTCAGTTATTTTAGATACTTATTCAGAAAGAAAAGAAATAATACAAGAGTGCTATAAGCAGATTATTAATAATAAAGATAGAGGTATTAACATTAATTTTAAAGAAATTGATGATGCAGAAAGTTTTTACAGGTTAATTATTGAGATGGTACCAAGATTTAAAGAAGCTGGATTTATTGTAGTTGTTACTTTAAATGAAAACTTAGATAGAGAAAGACTTGGAAAAATAGCAGACTATATAGTAGATTAAAGGGGTAGAAAATGCAAACAAAGAAATTAAGAATTTTATTAATATTGTTAGTTGGAGCTGTTATCATTTGTGTAGTATCAGTGGCTCTAGCTTTTATGTGGTATAATAGCAATTTAAAACCAGTTAGTGATGCTGAAAATAAAAGTATTATAGAAGTAAATATAGAAGAAGGAATTGGAGTAACAGGAGTTGCTGATGTACTTGCTGAAAATAAAATAATTAAAAATGCAGATGTTATGAAGATTTATGTAAGAATAAATAAAATTCCTAATTTACAAGCAGGTAAATATAAATTAGATAATTCTGAAGATATGGCTACTATTATTGAACATATAGCAAATGGAGAAATAGCTACAGATGAAGTAAAAATTACTTTTATTGAAGGTAAGAACATGAAATGGATAGCGAAAAAAATTGCAGAAAATACTATAAATACTGAAGAAGATGTATTTTCATTATTAGAAAATGAAGAATATATTGATTCATTAGTTGAAAAATATTGGTTTATAACTGAGGAAATAAAAGATAGTAGAATATATTATCCTTTAGAAGGATATTTGTTACCAGATACATATATATTTGAAAATGAAGAAGTATCTATTAAAACAATATTTAATATATTACTAAACTATATGGACAAACTATTAATAAAATATAAAGATGATATAGATAATAGTAATCTTACTGTGCACCAAATGCTTACAATAGCATCTTTAGCTGAAATGGAAGGAAAATCTACAGAAGATAGAGCAGAAATTGTAGGAGTGTTTTTTAACAGATTAGCTAGTAAAATGAGTTTAGGAAGTGATGTTACAACATATTATGCAGCTAAAGTGGATATGAGTGAAAGAGAATTATATAAATCTGAGTTAAATCAGAATAATCCATATAATACTAGAGGGCCTAACATGGAAGGTAAAATACCAGTAGGACCAATTTGTAATCCGAGTGAGTCTGCTATAAAAGCAACTCTTAACTATAAAGAAACAGATGCTATATACTTTATAGCTGATAAAAATGGGAAGGTATATTTTACCAAAACATATGATGAGCATAATAAAACAAGGCAAAAACTTATAGATGATGGTTTATGGCATATTTATGAATAATTTATAGTTTATTATGGTAAAATATTGACAGACAACTACATCTTGTAGTAAAATAGTAAATAGTTTAATAGTTGCGTTGAAGATGGGAATAGCTAAAAAACATTTTTTAAGAGAATAAATGCCGTGGCTGAAAGCATTTAAAATTAAGTTTAGTTATGCAACACATTGGAGCAAAAAAGAAAAGATAAGTGAAAAACATATTTTATGTTTTTAATAAGGGTGGTACCGCGGATTGTAAGCATTCGTCCCTATTTATAGGATGAGTGCTTTTTTGTTATAAAAAACAAATAAGAGCCTTACAAAAAATAAGGAGGAAAAAAGATGAGCAATGTATACAGAACGCACAATTGTGGAGAAATAAGAGAAGTAAATGTCGGGGAAGAAGTGAGACTTGCTGGCTGGGTAGATACAATAAGAGACTTAGGAGGAGTATTGTTTCTAGATTTAAGAGACCAGTATGGTGTTACACAGATTGTAGTTTCAGGAGATGCTGAAAAAGTAGATTATGTATCTAAAATTCCGATAGAGTCTACAGTTTCTGTATCTGGAAAAATTAGATTAAGAAGTGATGAGACAGTAAATAAAAATATAGAAACTGGTACAGTTGAAGTATTTGTGGATACAATAGATATTTTAGGCAAAAGGACAAAATTACTACCTTTTGAGATAGAGAATAGTAGAAGTGTTAGAGAAGATTTAAGGTTAGAATATAGATTTCTAGACTTACGTTTTAAAAAATCGTTAGAAAATATAAGATTAAGAGCAGAATTGATTCAATTTTTAAGAAATCAAATGATAGAAAATGGTTTTACAGAAGTTCAAACGCCTATACTTACAAGTTCATCACCAGAAGGTGCTAGAGACTATCTTGTTCCGAGTAGAATATATCCAGGAAAGTTTTATGCTCTTCCTCAAGCACCACAACAATTTAAACAATTACTTATGTTATCAGGAATAGATAAATATTTTCAAATAGCACCATGCTTTAGAGATGAAGATGCTAGAGCAGATCGTTCACCAGGTGAATTCTATCAGTTAGATATGGAAATGTCATTTGCAACGCAGGAAGATGTTTTTAGTGTAATAGAAAAGGTAATGTACAATACATTTACAAAATTTTCTAATAAAAAAGTTGCCCAATATCCATTTCCAAGAATTTCATATGAAGAAGCTATGTTGAAATATGGTTCAGATAAGCCTGATTTAAGAAATCCACTTATAATAAATGATGTTACAAATATATTTGAAAAAATTGATGTAAAAGTATTTAATGGGAAGATTGTTAGAACTATAACATTAAAAGATGGAGCGAATAATCCAAGAAGTTTTTATGATGGAATGGTAGAATTTGCTGTAAATGAGTGTAAGGCAAAAGGTTTAGCCTGGATTAAAATTGAAAAAGATGGAAGTTTACAAGGACCAATTGCAAAATTTGTAGATGATGAATCAATGAAAAAACTATTAAAACAGACAGATACTAATCCTGGAGATTGTATATTTTTTATTGCAGAACATAAAGGTATAGTAGAAAAATTAGCAGGAGAAATAAGAAAAGAAATTGCAAATAAATTAGATTTACTAGAAAAAGATGTATTTAAGCTTTGCTGGATTGTAGATTTTCCTATGTATGAAATTGCAGATAATAAAAAAATAGATTTTTGTCATAATCCGTTTTCAATGCCACAAGGAGGGTTAGAGGCACTAAACAAAAAAGAGCCATTAGATATATATGCATATCAATATGATATAGTTTGTAATGGTATAGAACTTTCTTCAGGGGCAGTTAGAAACCATGATCCTGAAATAATGGTAAAAGCATTTGAGATAGCGGGATATTCAGAAGAAGATATAAAGAGCAAATTTTCAGCTTTATATAATGCATTTCATTATGGAGCGCCTCCACATGCTGGAATTGCACCAGGTGTTGATAGAATACTAATGCTTATAACAGAAGAAGAAAATATAAGGGAAGTAATAGCGTTTCCAATGAATAATAAAGCACAAGACATTTTAATGGGGGCACCAAATAACGTTACAGAAAAACAGTTATCAGAAGTACACATAAAATTAGATATTAAAAAAGATATATAATTAAAATTAAAGTTAAAAATAATAAAAAGTAATATTTAAGAAAATCATCTCATATATATATAAATAGTATAATTTTTATAACAGGGGTGATTTTTTTGATGTATATTACAATGACAAACAACGTGAATGATGAGATTTTAAAGGATAGTATAAGAAATTCTGGGATAATAAAAAGAATAATTTACTCTTTGAAAAACAAGTCTAAAACTATTTTTAGTTTAAAAATAATGGATAAAAATCTATTAGTTTTACCAAACTTAAACAAGAGTGTATTAGATCAATTAGAGAAAACTATAAACATAAGATGTATAAAACTTGTGTGTTTATCTCAGACATTATTAGATAACAAAGAGTTTGTGAGATTCCTTGAGGGACAATCTATAAAGATTTTAGACGGAAAATGGTTATTTAAATATTTAGTATTAGAAACAATACAGTATATTGTTCAAAACAAAAAAGAAAAGTTAGAAGAACAGAAAATATCAATAATTACAAATGATTTAAATGAAGAAATTGCATATAATATTACTCAATTAGCAGATAACTTAAATATAATAAATGTGGTAACTAAAGAACAAGAAAAGTTTAAAACTCTGAAGGAGAAGCTTTTTGAAGAGAAAGAAGTCATATTAAATATTACTAACAGCTATAAGAAAGGTTTGATAAAGTCAGATATTATAATTAATTTTGATTTAGATGAAGAAGCGCTGAATAGATATATATTACCTGAAAAAGGCTGTATTATAAATATAAAGAACAAAGTAAATATAATATCTAAAAAATTTGAAGGAGTAAATATATGTTCATATAAAATTGTTTTTCCAGATAAATATATAAAAAATTTAATATTTTTCAAAGATTTTAATGAAGAAATCTTATATGAAAGCCTTATATATAAAACAACCAGTGCGAAAAATATAGTAAATGAGATAAATAATGATGGTGTTTGTATAGCATATTTAAGTGGAATTAATGGAAAAATTAAAAAAATCGAATATGCCAAAATGACTAAAGTTCAGGACTTATAACGAATGTAACATTAAAAAAATGTGAAAAATATATGAAAACTATTGACAAAAACCTAAATAAGTTTTATTATATATGGACTGCACTATTTTTTCAGATAGATGAAATAGGCAGCTAAAATTAAGGTGAATTATATTATTATAATTATATAAAAAAATATATGAATCTAGTAAATATATCTAGACAAGAACGGGGGTACTTTAAGATATGGGGGAAAAAGAAATATTAATAACACAAGAAGGTTATGATAATTTAGAACAGGAGCTCGAGGAATTAAAAACTGTTAGAAGAAGTGAAATTGCAGAAAGAATAAAAATTGCTTTAGGATTTGGAGATTTGTCAGAAAATTCTGAGTATGATGAAGCTAAAAATGCGCAAGCAAATAATGAAGTGAAAATTGCAGAAATAGAGAATAAATTAAAATTTGCTAAAATTATTGACGAATCTGAAATAGATACAGATATAGTTCAAGTTGGAAATATTGTTAAAGTTTTAGATGTTGAATTTAATGAGCAAGTGGAATATACAATAGTAGGCTCAACAGAGGTGGATTTAGCTAAAAATAAAATATCTAACGAATCACCAATAGGTAGTGCTATAATTGGAAAAAAGAAAAATAATATTGTAGAAGTTCAAGCACCATCAGGTGTATTAAAGTTTAAAATATTATCTATAAAAAAATAGAAATAAAAATAATGTAAAAAAGAGTTGTGTTTGTTTGCAGCTCTTTTTTTTGTTAAAAAACATGACTGAACGTTCAAATAGTATTGTTTTGCAAATATATGGTGTATAATTATAATAATTAATTATTGAGTTACTTTAAAAAGTAATATTAAATTATAGATAAGGTGGTATTATGAAAAAAGACGAATATTTATATAAAACTAATGAATTTGGAAATTTAAAAGAAATCATGTATGATGTGACAGAAAAAAACCAAGAGTTAAATGCATTCATTATAAAGGAAAAACTAGGTAAAGAAGTAAAGTATAAAAATATATCATATAAAGAAGCTTTAAGTGATGCAAATAATTTAGGAACAGCACTATTTGATTTAGGAATGAAAAATAAAAGAATTGCAATAATTTCTAAGAACAGATATGAGTGGATTATAGGGTATTTTGCGACACTAATGGGAGATATGACTGTTGTTCCACTTGATAAAGGGTTAACAGCATTAGAATTGGAAAATTCATTAAGTAGAAGTAAAGCTGATATGGTAATATTTGAAAAAGAATATGTAGACATGGTGAAAAACATTAAATCAAATAAAAATACTAATCTAAAAGAATATGTTTGTATGGATGAAGTAGATGGATATAAATACATATATGATTTAATTGAAAGAGGAAGACATTTATTAGAAAATGGAAATGATGAATATGTAAATATGGAAATAAACCCAAATGATACAAGAATATTATTATTTACATCAGGCACAACAGCTGCTTCAAAAATAGTTATGTTGGCACATAGCAATGTTATGCATAATGTTAATTCTGTAAATAAAATTATAAAAGTATATAATAAAGATATATATCTGGCTATGTTACCATTTCATCATTGTTTAGGAATTGTAGGGTTTCTAATAGTATTTTTTAATGGAGGGACATCTGTATTCTGTGATGGATTAAGATATATAAAAGACAATTTGAAAGAGTATAAAGTATCTATTATGATTACTGTACCACTACTATTAGAAGCAATGAGTAAAAAAGTAGATGCTGAGATTGAAAAGAAAGGTAAAACAAAAGCAGTATCAATTGCAAAAAAAATAAGTAAGATTTTACTTATTTTTGGAATAGATATTAGAAGAAAATTATTTAAAGACATTATAGATCAATTTGGAGGAGATATAAGATATTTTATTAGTGGTGCAGCTGCATTAGATAAAAATGTAATTAAAGGTTTTAACGAAATAGGTATAAGAACTATACAAGGTTATGGATTAACAGAAACAACACCAGTTATTTCAATTGGAAATGATAAATATACAAAAGATGGCTCGGTAGGATTTCCTTTAAAAGATGTTGAAGTAAAAATAGTAGATGTAGATGAAGAAGGAATAGGAGAAATAGTAGCCAAAGGACCAAATATAATGCTTGGATATTATGAAAATCAAGAAGCAACAGACGAGGTTATAAAAGATGGATGGTTCTATACAGGTGACCTAGGATATATAGATGAAGAAGGATATGTATTTATTACAGGAAGAAAGAAAAACGTAATTGTTTTAAAAAATGGAAAAAATATTTATCCTGAGGAACTAGAGAATCTTGTAAATAAATTAGATGTTGTAAAAGAATCAATGGTATTTGGATTACCAAAAGGTGACGATTTAGTCGTTTCTGTAAAAGTTCAATATGACGAAGAAGTGACAAGTGATAAATATAAAGGTATGAATGAAGAAGGTTTAAGAGAAATAATATGGGAGCAAATAAAAGAAATTAACAAAATGCTACCAAAATATAAATATATTAAAAATATGATTTTAACAAATGAAGATTTTATCAAAACAACGACAAACAAAATTAAAAGACATGAAGAAATGAAAAAAATGGAAATAAGTTTAAAATAGAACAAGAACAAAAATATAAAAAGTGTAAATGAAGTCAGTTTAAGTCATTTACACTTTTTTTGTTTTTATGGTATAATAAAATCGAAGAGGTGATATTGTTTATGAAAAGAATTAGAGTGGCAGGTTTTTTAGAGATGGATGGTGGAATAGCATTAATGCGCAGAACTAATGTAAAACCTACAAAAGACTATCCTAATAGACCGTTTGGAGAATATTATGTATTTGCAGGTGGAGGCTTAGATGAAGATGATGTTTCACTAGAAGAAGGAGTAAAAAGAGAACTGTTAGAAGAATTTGGTATTGTTGTTGAAGTGAAAAGACAAATCTGCTATAAAGAGATAAAAGATGAACTTGAAGAATATTTATTTCAATGTATTTATATTAGTGGAGATTTTGGAACAGGAAATGGTCCAGAATTTTCAAATAATCCTGAATATACAGAAAGGGGAAATTTTATACCAACAATTGTGAAAAAAGAAGAAGTAAAAAATATAAGGCTGTTACCAGAAGAGTTTAAGGAAAAATTGTTTCAAATGCACATAATATAATTTATGTGCTACTTAATTCTGAAGAATAGCTTAAGAAAACTTGAAAAAGATGTTGTAAAAAAACAATGTTTTATGATAGAATGTGAAAAGAAAATAAAAGAAAAGGAGAGTTTTTGTGATAGCATATAAGAGAGTTTTATTGAAGCTAAGTGGGGAAGCCTTAGCAGGAGATAATGGCCATGGTATTTCTCCAGAAATATTAGGAGATATTTGTGATAAGGTAGTAAAAATAGTAGAACTTGGAGTTCAGGTTTCCATAGTTGTAGGAGGCGGAAATTTCTGGAGAGGAGCAAAAGACGGGCATATAATGGAAAGAACTACAGCAGACTATATGGGAATGCTTGGAACAGCTATTAATGCACTTGCATTACAAGGAGCAATAGAAACAAGAGGAGTATATACAAGAGTACAAACAGCTATTGAAATGAGAGAGGTAGCAGAACCATTTATAACAAGAAAAGCATTAAAACATTTAGAAAAAGGAAGAGTAGTAATATTTGCGTGTGGTACAGGAAATCCATATTTTACAACTGACACAGCAGCAGCGTTAAGAGCAGCTGAAACAAATTCAGAAATTATATTATTTGCTAAAACAATAGATGGAGTTTACTCAGCAGATCCAAAAAAAGATGAATCAGCAGAAAAATATGAAGAAATAACTTATTTAGATGTATTAAATAAAGAGTTAAAAGTAATGGATTCAACTGCAATATCATTATGTAAAGATAATAATATACCTGTATTAGTATTTGGGATTAACGATAGTGAAAATATTGTAAGAGCTGTAAAAGGCGAGAAAATAGGAACAATAATTAAATAAGTTTTGAAAGGAAGATTATATAAATGGAAAATTTAGAAAGCAGAATGCAGAAAACAGTTAGCATATATGCTGAGAGTTTATCAGAGATAAGAGCAGGTAGAGCAAACCCAACTATATTAAACAAAATATCAATTGAATATTATGGTGTTTCGACTCCAATAAATCAAGTTGCCGGAATATCAGTTCCAGAAGCTAGAATGATAGTTATACAACCTTGGGATGATAGTTTGTTAAAAGAGATTGAAAAAGCTATATTAACATCTGATTTAGGAATAAATCCAAATAATGATGGGAAAGTTATAAGACTTAGTTTTCCTGAATTAACAGAAGAAAGAAGAAAAGAAATAGTTAAAGATATTAAAAAGATTGCAGAAGATTCAAGAGTTAGTGTTCGTGCAATAAGAAGAGATGGAATGGAAGAAACTAAAAATCTTCAAAAAAAGGGAGAACTAACTGAAGATGAAAAATCGGATAGAGAAGATCGAATTCAAAAATTAACAGATAAGTATATAGAACAAATTGATAAAATGCTAGCAGATAAAGAAAAAGAAATAATGAATATATAATTTAAAAAGATATAGTATAATTAAGGGGATTAAAATGAGTAGTAAAGAAAATTTGCCAGAACATATTTGTATCATTATGGATGGAAATAGGAGATGGGCAAAACAAAAAAATATGCCGATAAAACTTGGACATAAACAGCGGTGGAGATACACTAGAAAAAATAGTAAAATATGCGAATAAAATTGGAATAAAATATCTTACAGTATATGCATTTTCAACAGAAAATTGGAAAAGAAGTGAAGATGAAGTAAAAGCTTTAATGATGTTATTAGAAACATATCTTAATGATTTTGCTAAAAGAGCAGATACTGAAAATATTAAAATAAGAGTTTTAGGAAAATTAGAAGAGCTGTCTGAAAATTTACAAAAAAGCATATCTAATACAATGAAAAGAACAGAAAACAATACAGGAGTAGTTTTTAATATAGCACTTAATTATGGAGGAAGAGAAGAGATAGTTAAGGCTATTAAAGAAATTTCTTCTGAAGTTAAGGAAAATAAATTACAGGTTGAAGATATTAATGAAGAAATATTTGAAAGTCATTTATACACAGTCAATTGCCCGGATCCGGACTTGTTAATTAGAACAAGTGGAGAAATGAGATTAAGTGGTTTTTTACCATGGCAAACTACATATTCGGAAATACTATTTGTTGATAAACTATGGCCAGATTTTTCAGAGGAAGATTTGGATTATGCAATAGAAGAATATCAAAAAAGAAATAGAAGATTTGGAGCAAAATAAGTTATAGAAATATATAAATTTAAGAAAGGAAGAATATGAGTTTAAAAAGACTAATAACAACAGCTATAGGATTACCAGTAGTAATATTGATATTATTATATGGGAATAAGTACGTAATGGATATCGTAATTGCTGTAGTTGCAACTATTAGTATATACGAGTATTCAAGATGTTGTAAAGAAAAAGCAAAAATAATATCATGGGTTGGGTATGTATGTGCAATAAGTATTGCATTTATTCACATTATTCCAGAACATATAATAGAACTGATAAAATTATCTGTAATGCCAACTTTATTATTTGTATTATTTTTACATGCGATATTAAGCAACATGAAAATAAGTTTTGAAGATATTGTTTATACATTTTTTGGAGTGTTTTATATTTGCGGATGTCTTCTATTTATGTCATTAACATATGGTATAGAGGGAAATATACCAGGAACAATATTAATATGGTATATGATGTTTGCAGCATGGAGTACAGATACTTTTGCATATTTAATAGGAAGGAATTTTGGAAAGCATCATTTCAGTAAAGTGAGCCCAAATAAGACAATAGAAGGATGCATAGCAGGAACAATATTAGCAATAATAATTATTATTGGATTTACATTTGTAATTAATAAATATTTTGGATATAATATATCATATATGACAATAGGAATAATAGGACTTATATTAAGTATAATAGGTCAAATAGGAGACTTTGCAGCATCAGTAATAAAAAGACATTTTAAAATTAAAGATTTTAGTGAGCTGTTTCCTGGACATGGTGGAATGATTGATAGAATGGATAGTGTAATGTTTATTGCACCATTTGCATATATTTTGCTAACACAATTAATTAAATAGATTGTGTTTTAATGTATAAAGATAGGAAGGAAAAAAATTGATTTTTACTATAAATGCAATTAAGATTATATTTTTGCTTGGCTTTTTAATATTTATTCATGAGTGTGGACATTTTTTTGTAGCAAAAGCATTTAAGATAAAAGTAAGAGAATTCTCATTAGGATTTGGACCAAAACTTATATCTAAACAAGGGAGTGAGACAAAATATTCTCTAAGATGGATTCCACTTGGAGGATATGTAGATATGGTTGGAGAAGCAGAAAGAAGTGATGAAGAAGGATCTTTTAGTAAAGCCAGTGTATTAAAACGAATAGCGATACTTTTAGGTGGAGCAGTTATAAATATAATATTTGGGCTATTTTGTTATTTTGTTTTAATACTAATAAAAACAAGTATAATAGAAGCATTTATTGCAACAGGTGGATTTGTAGGTTCAATAGTAGAGAGTCTAAAGCTAATATTTACAGGAAATGTTGCAGTTGAACAGATGGTTGGGCCAGTGGGAATATCTGGAATTGTAGTTCAATCTAGTGGATTGTTTAACTTTGTTTATTTATTAAGTATAATTTCTGTATCACTTGGAGTAACAAATCTTTTACCTATTCCTGCATTAGATGGTGGAAGGATATTTTTATTAATTATAGAAGGATTAAGAAAAAAGCCATTTAAAGAGAATACAGAAATAGCAATAAATTCGATTGGATTTACATTTTTGATTTTACTTTCGATTTATGTAACATATAATGATGTAGTTAGAATATTTTAACATACAAACATACAAAGGTTTATAGGTGATTCCATAACTTAGCTGTAACTCACTTTGTTTAAACAGCTAATAAAAAAACCTAAATATATACGAGGGATGAGATGTATTATGAGATGTAGTATTTGTGGAGCACAATTAAAAAAAGAAGGAGATATTTGCAATAAATGTTATAAAGAGTTTAAAGAAGAAGAACAAGTGAAAAATGATAAAGAGGTATTATTTAAGCTAAAGAGAAAATATTTACCTAGGTATCAATTAACGCAATACACTGATTTCTATATAGTGTTTTTCCTTGCTATAGTGTCACTTTTAGCTTTTGAAAATATGGCTGGCGCACTAATATTAATACCTGTATTATTTATTTCTATAGTTATATTACTATACTTAAATAAATTAACTTCAAGAGGAACTCAATATACGTTTTTTAAAACTAATGTAAAGTATAAATATGATTTTCTTTTTATTCATAGAGAAAAAGTTATCAAAAACAGTGAGGTAACAGAAATAAAGTATTATCAGACTCGTAGACAAAAATGGTTTGGATTAGGAGATATTCGAATATATACAAAAGGTATGGTATTTAATTGGTTAGAATTAAAAAACATTGCAGATGTTTTAGGAACAGTTGAAAAATTAAAAAAACTATTAAATATTGAAGAAAGCCAAAATTAACTAAAAAATGGAGTTGGATGCATGCAGAAATATATAAAAGAAGTTTTCAATGATTATGAACTAGAAAATAATTTAATAGATGCTGAGATTGAGAATATTAATTTATATAAAAAAACTAATAAGATACAATTAAATGTAGTGTCTTCAAAAAAGATAAGTTTAAACGAAAAGGAAAGTTTTGAAGATTATCTAGTAAACAAATTCAAAGTGGGTAAATCAAGTGTATACGTGAAATATAAAGATATAGACTTTGATTGTACTGTACTTGAGGATTGGGACAAAATAATAAGCTATATTGCAAAAAGAGAACCTTTTAGTAAAGCGATATTGGCAGACAGTAAGATAGAACTAGATAATAATAAAATAACTGTTAAACTATCTTTAAGGGGTGCTACTTTTTTGAGCAATAAAAAATTTGATAAAGAATTAGAACAATTACTTTTAGATTTATATAATAAGAGATTTAAATTAGTTTTCATAGAAGATGTTGAAGAAAACTATAATGAAATTGTTTCAGAAGATTTAAAAATAAGAGAAAAAAATGCTATAACTGAATTGCAAAATCAAGCTAAAGAAGAAGCTGTTCAAAAAAAAGCAAGAAAAAAAACAGATGAAAATTCAACAGAAGAAAAAACACCATTAATATATGGGAAGACTTTAAATATAAAAAGCGAGCTAATGAAAATATCAGAGATATCTGTAGATACTAATAGAGTGTGTATAGAAGGAGAAGTAGTAGAATTCATAGAAAACAACAAAGATGAAAAAATCGTAAAAACAGAATATAAAGATATAAAAGACAATAAGGTTATACTAACATTTAATTTACATGATGGAACAAGCACAATAACTTGTAAAGTATTTTTGGAAAAACTAGATGCGCCAGATGTAATAGAAAGAATAGAAAAAGCTGAGGGACTGAAAATAAATGGCACAGCAAGATATGATCAATATGCTAAAGAAATTACAATTACTGCAAGTACAATTATAGAAATAGATGGAAAGAAAAAAGAAAAAAGAATAGATAATTCAGAGAAAAAAAGAGTTGAACTTCATGTACATACAAAAATGAGTCAATTAGATGCAGTAACACCTTGTGCAGATTTATTGAAAAAAGCTATATCATGGGGGTGGAAATCCATAGCAATAACAGACCATGGTGTAGTACAAGCATTTACAGATGTACATAAGTTTTTAAATAAATCTAAAGCAGATTTTAAAGTAATATATGGAGTTGAAGCGTATTTTGTACCTGATAAAGATCCTAGTGTGTTTTATTCGAAAGGACAATCGCTAAATACAGAGTTTTGTGTTTTGGATTTAGAAACAACAGGACTATCTCATATAACAGAAAAAATAACTGAGATTGGAATATTGAAAATAAAAAATGGACAAATAATAGATACTTTTGAATGTTTTGTTGATCCCCAAAGGCCAATTCCATTAAATATAACAAAGATTACAGGTATTACAGATGAAATGGTAAAATCAGCAGATACAATAGAAAAAATAATACCTAAAGTAATTGATTTTTTAGGAGACTCTGTTTTAGTTGCTCATAATGCTCAGTTTGATATTGGATTTTTAAAACAAAATTTTGAAGAAAATGGATATGAGTTTAAATATACATATATAGATACAGTTCGTTTAGCAAAAATGATATTTCCTGATTTAAAAAGATATAAATTAGGAATTATTGCAGAAAGTTTAAACATAAAAGTAGATGTTGCGCACAGAGCTTTAGATGACGTAAAAACTTTAGTTAATATATTTAATATTATGATTGAAAAATCAAAACAAAAAAATGCAAAAACAATAGATGACTTTAGTGCTGTTTTTGATACAGAAGTTAAAAACTTACCAGTATATCATGCAATTATTTTAGCTAAAAATTATGTGGGCTTAAAAAACTTATATAAATTAGTTTCATTTTCACATGTGGATTATTTCTATAAAAAACCTAGAATGCTAAAAAGTTTATTTAATGAAAATAAAGAAGGGCTACTATTAGGAAGTGCTTGTGAAGTAGGAGAAATATACAGAGCGATTCTAGATGGAAAAACAGAAGAAGAGATTATTGATATAGCAAAAATATATGACTATTTAGAAATTCAACCAATTGGAAATAATGAGAATCTATTAAGAGATGGTTCAGTAAAGTCAAAAGAAGATTTAATAGAGATAAATAGAAAAATAGTAAAGCTAGGAGATAAGCTAAACAAACCTGTAGTAGCTACTTGTGATGTTCATTTTCTTGATCCAGAAGATGAAATATATAGAAGAATTCTTCAAGCTGGTCAAAAATATGATGATGCAGACATGCAAGCTCCTTTGTATTTAAGAACAACAGAAGAAATGCTAGAAGAATTTGATTATTTAGGTAAAGAAAAAGCATATGAAGTTGTTGTGAAAAATACAAATTTAATTTCTGATATGTGTGAGAATATAAAACCAATATCTTCTGAACAATGTCGTCCTCACTTAAAAGGCTCTGAAGAAGAAATAACGAAAATAGCATATGAAAGAGCAGAAGAATTATATGGAAATCCGTTACCAAAAATAGTTAAAGATAGATTAGATAAAGAATTGGAATCTATTATTAAAAATAAATTTGCAGTTATGTATATTATTGCACAAAAATTAGTTAAGAAATCTAATGAGGATGGGTATTTAGTAGGCTCAAGAGGTTCGGTTGGATCTTCTTTTGCTGCATATGTAACAGGAATAACAGAAGTAAATTCATTAAAACCACACTATGTATGCAAAAATTGTAAATACTCAGATTTTTCAGACCATGGTGTTAAAAATGGATTTGATTTACCAGATAAAAAATGTCCTAAATGTAGTACGAAATTAAATAAAGATGGAATGGATATACCTTTTGAAACTTTTCTTGGTTTTGATGGAGATAAAGAGCCAGATATAGATCTTAATTTTTCAGGAGAATATCAGCAGAAGGCTCATAGATACGCAGAAGCTATCTTCGAAAACTGTGCAACATATAAAGCAGGAACAGTTAGTACAATAAAAAAGAAAACGGCATATGGATATGTTAAAAATTATTATGATGAAAGAAATATTATAGTACCTAATGCTGAAAAGGAAAGAGTTATAGTAGGATGCCATGGAGTAAAAAGAACAACAGGGCAACATCCAGGAGGAATAATAGTTGTACCAGAAGGGAGAGAAATTTATGAGTTTTCTCCTATACAACACCCAGCAGATGCTTCAGAATCAGACATTATAACAACACATTTTGATTATCACTCTATTGAAGAAAATCTTTTAAAACTTGATATACTTGGACATGATGATCCAACAATGATTAGAATGCTTCAAGATTTAACAGGAGTAGACCCTTTAACAATACCACTTGATGACAAAGAAACAATGAGCATATTTTTTTCTACAAAAGCACTTGGAATTGAAGCAGGACAAATTAATTCAGAGGTAGGAACTTTTGGAGTTCCAGAATTTGGAACCAAGTTTGTAAGAGGAATGCTTATAGATACTAAACCAAAAACATTTGAGGAATTAGTAAGAATATCAGGCCTATCGCATGGAACTGATGTGTGGTTAGGAAATGCAAAAGATTTAATATCATCAAACACAGCAACTTTAAGTGAAGCGATATGTACTAGAGATGATATAATGATTTATTTAATTAAAATGGGGTTACCATCGAATGTTGCATTTAAGGTAATGGAATCTGTTCGTAAGGGTAAGAGTATAACAGAAGAGCAGGAAAAATTAATGAATGAATGTAATGTTCCAAACTGGTATATATCTTCATGTAAGAAAATAAAATATATGTTTCCTAAAGCTCATGCTGCAGCATATGTAACAATGGCAGTTAGGATAGCATGGTTTAAAGTACATAGACCCAAAGCATACTATACTGCATATTTTTCAATTAGAGCAGATGAATTTGATAGTGAAATTATGATTTTTGGTAAAGAAAAAGTTAAAAATAGAATGAAAGAAATTGAAATGAGTGGAAATGCTGCAACTGAAAAAGAAGAAAAAATGTATCCGGTTTTAGAATCAGTTTTAGAGATGTATGAAAGAGATATAAATTTCTTAAATATAGACTTATATAAATCACATGCTACTAAATTTATTATGGAGGAAGAAGGAATAAGACCGCCGTTAAACAGTATACCTGGAATTGGGGTTGTAGCAGCAGAAGGAATATACAAAGCAGGGCAAGAAGAAAAGTTTATGTGTATTGATGATATGCAGGCTCGTTCAAAAATAGGAAAATCAGTTACAGAGCTATTACAAAAATTTGGATGTTTAAAAGATATGGCGCAATCTAATCAAATGAGCTTATTTTAAGTCTAGGAGAAGAATTTAATGGAAATGATTATAATTAATACAGTAATTGAATTAATTGAAGCAATAGGCATTAAAAATATAATGATTTATTTACTTGTAATAAATGTTGTAGGCTTTTTTACTATGTGGTTTGATAAAATTAGTGCAAAAAAAGGACAGTGGAGAACACCAGAAAAAACAATTTTTTCAATAACTTTATTAGGTGGAGGACTAGGAACAGTTTCAGGAATGTTTTTATTTAGACATAAGACTAAAAAGATGAAATTTACCATAGGACTACCAACTATATTATTAGCAGAAATAGCGATTATTATATATTTAACAATTATGATAAATATATAAAAATTCCTTGTTTTGAAAATAGGTATATGATATAATAACGTTGTGAAAACCACAACGTTATTAAAACGTTTGCTGGAATAGAAAAATAGGATGTTAAAATGTATGAAAATAAAGGATGTTAAGGGGGGAATGTTTTGCTAGAACTGATAGTATTCAATTTAGTAGCATTTTCCTTGTTTATAATAATATTTTTCAAGATAATTAGGAAAAATGATACTAATTATATAGGAGTATTAATTTTAGAGGCTGTTGGTATTACAATTAGCTTTTTTGAAATTAGATTAGGAATAACAACTAATACACTTATTGTTATAATAAGATATATATTAGCCATAATATTACCAGTAACGATAATATTAATAGAGTTAAGAAATATTAATTTTTCAGAAATATTAAGCATTACAGCTGCTAAATTTTTAGTAATGTTTAAAAATAGCAAGATTGCAAAAAATATTCTTGTTAAATTAGTTACAAAATACCCTGAAAGTTATTATGGGCATAAAATGCTTGCTGAAATCTATGAAAAAGAAGGCGGTATGAGAAGAGCAATAGATGAATATGTTTCAGCAGTAGACATTAAAAATAATGATCATAAATCATATTTTAAAATTGCAGCATTGCTTACAGATTTAAATAAAAAAGAAGAAGCAGCAGAAATGCTTGGAAAACTGTTGAAAAATAAGCCAGATTGTTATGAAGCATCTTGTCTTTTAGGTGAACTTTTATGCGAACAAGAAAAATTTAAAGAAGCAGCAAATGTGTATCAAGATGCGTTAAAATATAAGCCAGCAGATTTTGAACTGTACTACAATCTTGGAATAGTTTATACAAGATTAAGTGATTTTCAAATGGCTAAGGAAATGTATGAAAAAGCTGCAGCTATTAATCACAGATTATTTGGAGCACATTATAACTTAGGACAAATTGCATTTATACAAAGAGACTTAGAAGCAGCAGAGAAGTATTTTGTTAATAGTTTGTATGGCGAATTTGAAGCAATATCGTATTATCAACTTGCTAAAATATATGCATTAAAAGGAGAAAAAGATAAAGCTATAAACTTTTTAAATAAAGCTATAGAATTAGATTATGCTTTACTAAAGTTGGCTGAAAAAGAAAAAGTATTTGAAGAAATAAAAGAATATATTACTCTTTCTGCAAAGGTAGATAAAGAAGAAAAAGAAGAACTGATAGAGGAGTTAGAAGAAGAAAAAAATGTACTAAAAACACAAGAAAAAATAGCTGTGAAGTATTTGGAAGATACGACGAAATTAGTAGAAGAAATGAGTGATGGTGATTCAAGACAAAGAATTACTGATAAAGTTGATTCAATTTTTAATAAAGAGAAATTAAAAAAATTAAAAGAAGAAGGATATGCAGAAAGAGAATTAAGAAGACAAAAGAAGAAAGAAGAAAAACAGAAACAACGTGGTGTAAATTAGAATATTTTTAATTTTTAAAAATAGAATAATATAAAGTATATACCTGACAGTTTTTTCTGTTGGAATGGAGGAATTATGAAATCGATAGCGATTGTAGGTGGAGACTTACGTATAATTAAATTAATTGAGTTACTTATACAAGATGGATATACGGTTTTTACTTACGCCTTAGAAAACTCAGAAGATTTGCTTACTTTAGAAAAAGTTGAAATGTGCCCTACATTAGAAGAAACAGTAAGTCATTCTAAAGTTGTGATTGGACCAATACCATTATCAAGTGATAGAAAAAATCTTTCTACACCATTTGGAAGAAAAAGTGTTCCTATGGAAGAATTTGTAGAGGCATTAAAAGGAAAACATTTAATAGCAGGGAATATAAATATAAAGGAAGAATTAGATAAATTAGAAATATCTTGTACAGATTTATTAAAAAGAGAAGAGTTTAATGTATTAAATGCAATAGCAACTTCAGAAGGAACAATACAAATTGCTATGGAAGAAACTCAAAGAACTATACATGGAAGTAAAGTTCTAGTTATGGGATTTGGTAGAACAGGAAAAGTATTATCAAATATGCTTAAGGGAATGGGTGCAGATGTATCTTGTGAAGCAAGAAAAGATGAGGATATATCTTGGATAAAAGCATATGGATATAACCCAATACATTTAAATAATCTTGATGAGTATTTGGAAAATTTTGAAATAATTATAAATACAATACCATTCCAGATATTAGATAACGAAAAATTGAAACTATTAAAAAAAGATGTAATAATTATAGATTTAGCTTCTAATCCAGGTGGAGTAGATAGAAAAGCTGCTAAAGAATTAAATATAAAATTAATTTGGGCTTTGTCTTTACCAGGAAAAGTAGCACCTGTTACATCAGCTGAGTTTATAAAAGAAACGTTATACCACGTGTTAAAGGAATTTTAATTATGACAATATTTCAATCAATTATATTAGGTATAGTTCAGGGACTGACAGAATTATTACCTATATCTAGTACAGCACACTTGGAAATAATACCATGGGTTTTTAATTGGGGAATTATTCCTAGATATTTTGATATAGCACTACATTTTGGAACTTTACTTGCAATAGTAATATTCTTTTTTAAAGATTGGATAAAACTTGTAGTAGGTGGTTTTAAGCAAGTTATAAAAAAAGAGAAATCTACTGAAGGAAGAATGTTTTGGTATTTAGTTGCAGCAACAATACCTGGTGGATTAATAGGATATATATGTGAACACTATATAGATGAATTTCTAGATGAAAAACAAATGGTTGCAATGGGAATTATAGCTACAAGTTTAATTATTTTTGGAGTATTACTATACTTGGCAGATAAATATTCCAAAACAGAAACAGAATATAAAGATATGACATTTAAACAAACATTTTTAATAGGACTTTCACAAGCAGTTGCCTTTATACCTGGTGTTTCTCGTTCAGGAATAACAATGACAGTATCGAGATTTATGAAAGTAGATAGAGAAAGTGCTGCAAGATTTTCGTTTATGTTATCAACACCAATAACTTTTGCAGCAGTAGTTTTCAAACTAAAAGATTTCATATTCAATCTAGAGTTTTTAATTGGTGTATTAGCGAGTTTTATTATAGGAATAATAGTAATAAAGTTTTTGTTAGATTATTTAAAAAAAGGCAGTTTCAAAATATTTGCAATATATAGAGTTATTGTTGGATTATTGATATATGTATTAATATTTGTAAAATAATTAACTAAAATAGATGGAGGTAAAAATATGGGAGGAAAACACGCGTCAGATGAAGAAATCGATTTGTTTGATAAGGTTCCGTGGAAAAAAATACTAATTGTATTTGCATCAATAGTAGTTGTAGCAGGGGCTTCATATGGAGTTTACTATGGTGTTAAAGTATGGAAAGAAAACAATAAGGTAGAAGAGGTTGCAGAAGAACCAGTTATTGAAGAAGAATTAATGCCAAAAACTATTGAAGGATATAATGTATTAGGTCAAATTGTAATACCAAAAATAGAAATAGAGCAATATATATTAGATAGTGTTGAAGACAAGGCTCTTGAAAATGGAGTTGGTAAATTAGCAGGTGGAACAATAAATGAAACTGGAAACTTTTGTGTAGCTGGACATGACTATGAAGATGTGTTTCTAAAATTAAATGAGCTAGAAGAAGATGACATATTTTATTTTATTGATAGAGATGGACTTGAAACAGAATACCAAATAGTTGGAATTTATCAAATAGATCCAGATGATTTAACTTGCCTACTTCCAAATTTAAGGTCAGCAGAAGTAACACTAATTACATGTGAAAATGGAGCAACAACAAGGCTAGTAGTAAAAGCAGATAAAGTAGAAGTAGAAGATATTGAAAAAGAAGAGGATGAAATATGAGAATAAAAAATTTATTAAGATTTCTAATTTTTATAGCAATAATATTATTATGGACAAGTAATGTGTATGCAGCAAGTCAAGCAACTTTAAGTGTAGGTAGTGCAACAGAAGGAGGATCATTTACGGTAGCTTTAAATTTACCAGCAGGTGCTGTTGGAATAGATGCAGATGTTAAAGTTACATATGCTGATGGAACTTCAGAGACTAAACCAATAATGTATTTTAAAAGTAATGAAACAACTATGGGATCAAATTCTACTTCATTTAGTGCTAAAGTTGCTGGAAATACTACTATTAATGCAACTAATATAAAAATACTTGATATAAATTCTAATCCTGTAAATCGGTGAGACTTCAGGTAGTACATCAACATCAATAACTATAGCGGCTAAACCAACAACACCTCCACCTACAAATACAAATACTAGTACAAATAACGCTACAAGTACAAACACAAACTCTAACACTAATACCAACACAGTAAATGTACCAGAACCAACATGGAAACAGACAAATGATACTGTATATGCAACTGGAAGTATTAATGTTAGGTCAAGTTGGACAACAAATAGTGATAGAGTAGGTAGCTTAAAATTAGGAGATGAAATTAAAAGAATAGCTATTGGAAATACAGGAAAAGAGGAATGGTCTAAAGTAACATATAATGGAAAAACAGCATATATAATGTCATCACTACTTACTACAGAAAAACCAGAAGAACCAGAAGAAGATGAAGAAGATCCAGATGATGATTACTATATAGATGAAGATGCAATGTTAGAAGTATTAAAAGAAGAAATAGGAGTATTACCAGAGGTAGGTAAAAATATAGCAATCAGTATGTTTTTAATTATTAGTATAACAGCAATTAGTATAGCAGTATTAGCAGTAATTAGATTTAGAAAGGGTTAAGAATGGCAATAATACTAGATGGAATTAAACTTGCTAAAAAGGTTAGAGAAGAATTAAAAGTAGAAGTAGATAAATTAAAAAGTAAAGGCATTTATCCAAAATTAGCAGTAATAATGGTTGGAGATAATAGTAGTTCACAAGTATATGTTAAAAATAAATCAAAAGCATGTAAAAATGCAGGGATAGAATTTGAGGAATTTATATTTGATAAAAGTACTAGTGAAGATAAGCTGTTAGAAACAATTAAAAAACTTAATGATGATGATACTATACATGGAATATTATTACAAAGTCCAGTTCCAGATCATATTAATATAAATAAAGCATTTAGAACAATTTCTCCTGAAAAAGATGTGGATGGATTTAATCCTGTAAATGTTGGAAACTTAAGCATAGGGGAAGATTGTTTCATATCGTGTACACCATACCGGTATTATGAAACTACTAGAAGAATACAAGATAGAAATAGAGGGGAAAAATGCAGTAGTTATTGGACGAAGCAATATAGTGGGAAAACCTATGATACAGTGTTTACTTGGTAAAAATGCAACAGTTACTGTATGTCATTCAAAAACAAAGAATATTGAAGAAATAACAAAAAATGCAGATATAATAATTGTAGCTATTGGAAAAGCAGAATTTTTAAAAGCAGATATGGTAAAGACAGGAGCTGTAATAATAGATGTTGGAATAAATAGACTAAATGACGGTAAAATTATTGGAGATGCTGAGTTTGAAAAAATTTCAAAAAAGGCAAGCTATATAACACCAGTTCCTGGTGGAGTAGGTCCTATGACAGTAGCAATGCTTTTATCAAATTTAGTTACAGCTGCAAAGAAAATAAATTAACATATAAAATTAAATAGATATTTAGGGGGTATAAAGAGATTTATACTCTTTTTATTTATATATTTCTAAGAAGGGAAAATAAAATTTGAATAATAATATTTACGATATATGGTTTACAAGAATAGAGATAAGTAATGGTATAAAATTAAAGTTAATTGAGAAATATAGCTCACATGAATTGTGGAAACTTAAAGAAGCTGATTTTAAAAAAGAAAATTTGGAAGATAAGACCATAAAAAAGATTTTAGATATTAAATATAGGAAGCATTTAAACAAATATTACGAATATATGGAGAAAAATGATGTTAAATTAATTAATTTTAAAGACAATGAATATCCAATCAATTTAACATATATAAAAGACAAACCTTGCTATATACATGTAAGAGGTAACATAAATATATTATACAATACTTGTATAGCGATTATAGGGTCTAGAAACGCTTCTGAGTATGGAAAAAATATATCTAGAAAAATAGCAAAAGAATTAGCCGATAAAAATGTTAACATAATTAGTGGATTAGCTATCGGAATAGACAAATATGCACATTTGGGATGTTTGGATAGTAATGTTGGAAAAACTATTGCAGTAGTTGGTACAGGGCTTACAGATAATGATGTTTATCCAAGTGAAAATAAAAAGGTATTTGAAAGAATTCTAAGTAATGATGGCTGTATAGTTTCAGAATATGTTATAGGGACAGAACCTAAAAAACATCATTTTCCCATGAGAAACAGGATAATAAGTGGGCTTGCAGATAAAATAGTAATAGTAGAAGCAGGTAAGAAAAGTGGAAGTCTAATAACAGTAGAATATGCTCTTGAACAAGGAAAAGATATATTCGCAGTTCCAGGTAGTATTTTAGCTCAAAATTCAGTAGGTACAAACGCTCTAATAAAAGATGGGGCATATTTATTAGATAATATAGAAGAATTATTATAAAATTATGGTACAAAACCCTTTATCTTTTTAATAAAATATAATATAATACAATTGTAAAAAATTATTTAAAGATGTTTTAAGGAGGAGAAATGAGTAGCGAAGATAAAAAACATGAGACTAAAAAATTCAAAACATCAGAAGTAAAGAAAAAGGCAAGTAAAAAGAAGGATAAATCAGAGACACAAGTAGTAGGTTCTGTGAAACCTAAAAATAAATCAAAAAAACCACAAGGAAATAAAAAGAAAGGCAAGTTTAAGGCGAAACATCCAAGAATTGTAACTGCTATGAAAATAATGCTAGTAGTATTTATGCTTGTATTCATAATTGGTGGAGGAGTAGTTGCTGGCACATTCTTTGGGCTTTTTGGTGATGAACTTAGAATTAATGAAAGTGAGCTATCAATAAATTTTGAGAATTCAAATGTATATGATAGTGAAGGAGTTCATATTGCTGTATTAAGTGGAGGAACTAAAAGAAAAAGTGTAAACATATCAGAAATGGCTGAATATTTACCTAAAGCGTATGTAGCGATAGAAGATGAAAGATATTTTTCACATACTGGTATAGACTTTAAAAGATTTGGTGCAGCAGTAGGATCATATGTAGTAGGTGGAGGTAAATCTTCATTTGGAGGAAGTACCATAACCCAGCAGGTAATTAAAAACTTAACTGAAGAAAAGGCAAGTTCAGGAGTTTCAGGAGCTTTAAGAAAGGTAAAAGAAATTTCTAAAGCTATACAAGTTGAGCATTATTTGTCAAAAGACCAGATATTAGAATTGTATTTAAATCTAATATATGTTGGTGGAGGAGATGACGTAAATGGAGTTGCTTTAGGTGCAGTATATTACTTTGACAAAGATGTAAAAGATTTGTCTATTGCTGAATGTGCATTTATGGCAGGTATTAACCATACACCTAACTCATATAAGCCATTTTTGGAAGAACCAGATGAAGCAATGACAAATAAAATTAATAATAGAACAAAAACTGTTTTAGGAAAAATGAAAGAAGTGTCATTTATTACTGAAGAACAATATAATGAAGCAATTGCAGAAGTAGAAAACGGCTTAAATCTCCAAAAAGGTGATGTAAGTGTTACTATAGAAGTTTCATATCATACAGAAGCTGCATTAAAAGAAATATTAGCTCAAGTAATGGAAGAAAAAGGTTTAAATAGAAATGCTGCTGAGTTATATTTATATAGCAGTGGATTAAAAATATATACAACACAAAATACAGCTATACAAGATAGAATAGAAGAAGAGCTTGCTAAAGAAAAATATTTATTAACAGCAAGAGGGACAAATAAAAAAGGTGAGAAACAGACATCAATGGCTAATATGGTTGTTATGGATCATACTACAGGAAAAGTAGTAGGTTCTGGTTCAGGTATTGGTCCAGATAAAATAAAAACTAAGTTAGGATATTTAAACTGGCCTACAGAAATGAAAAAACAAACAGGTTCTGCAATGAAACCAATTTCAGTTATTGCACCAGGGCTAGAATCAAATATAATAAATGCAGCAACAATTTATGATGATAATCCAACTTCATGGGGAAGATATTCAGTTAAGAATTATGCAGGATATGGTGGGTTAATGTCAATGCGTACAGCATTAGCCGTATCTGCTAACGTACCTCATGCTAAAGCTTTATCAAACATTGGAGTAGATAAAGCAGTTGCATTTTGTAAAAGTGTAGGTATTTCAGAAACAGATGTAGGAAAAGAAGTAGGCCTATCACTTGCTTTGGGAGGACTAGATAAAGGTATTTCAGCTCTTCAATTAACTGCAGCATATGCAGCTATTGCAAATGACGGTGTATATATAACTCCAACTTTTTATGAAAAAGTAACTAATAGTAATGGAGAAGTTGTATATACTCCAAATCAAGAATCAAACAGAGTAATGTCAGGAGCAAATAGTTATGTTGAAAAAAGTATGTTAACTCAACCTGTTTTGACTGGAACAGCAACATATTGTGCTATATCTGGTATGGATGTAGCAGCAAAAACAGGAACAACAAATGATGATAATGATAGATTATTAGCTGGATTTACACCATATTATACAGCTGCTGTTTGGTTTGGATATGAAGAAAATTCAACAGTATATTTTGGAAATGGTAACCCAGCAGGAAGAATATGGGCTGCTGTAATGACAGACATACACAAAGGGTTAGAAGGAAAAAGATTTATAGTACCAGAAGATGTAGTAACAGTAGGAATATGTAGAGCTTCTGGAAAAAAAGCGAGAGAAGGATGTACAGATGTTTACTCAGAGGTATTTGCAAAAGGAGGAGTACCAGCTGAATGTGATGGACACAGTGGAGTAATGTGGATATGTACAGAAACAAACTTGCTTGCTAGTGAAGGGTGTCCAATAGCAGAAGAAAGAGCTGTTGGTAGACCTGAGAAAGAACAAGATCCAGTTTGGAACACAGTAGGAGCAGGACCATCACAAGGAGTTCCAACAGAATATTGCCCACATCATGGAGGAGGAGGAGGAGGAGATCCTGGTCAACATGATCATAACTATATAACATCATCAACAATACAACCAACAGCAACAACACCTGGAAAAACAACATATACTTGTACAATATGTGGAGCACAATATGAGCAGGTTATACCAGCAACAGGTACACCACCACATAGTCATGCATATGTTGCATCTTCACCAGCTACATGTACAGCACCTGGAGTGAATACATGCTCTTGTGGTGATACACAACCAATACCAGTAGATCCATCAGCACATAACTTTCCACCAGGAGGAGGAATATGTGCTAATGGTTGCGGAGCTGATACCACACCACCGCCACCACCACCACCGCCAGGTCCATAAAAATAGTTAATTAAATAAATTATTAATTGTTAGGATGACATATAATTTGTTGTCCTGACAATTATATGTAAAGGAGAATTTGTCTTGAACAAAGAAATAAAGTTATATAATACTTTAACAAGAAAAAAGGAAGAGTTTATCCCAATAGATAAAAAAGAAGTAAAAATATATACTTGTGGTCCAACAGTATATTATTTTGCGCATATAGGAAATTTAAGAGCTTATCTATTTATGGATAATTTAAGAAGAGTATTAAAATATAATGGATATAAATTAAAACATGTTATGAATATAACAGATGTGGGACATCTTGTTTCAGATGCTGATGAAGGTGAAGATAAAATGATAAAAGCATCTAAAAGGGAAAACAAGGACCCATTTGAAATAGCTGAATTTTACACAAAAGCATTTTTAGAAGATACAGATAAGTTAAACATTGAAAGACCTGAGATTATTGCAAAAGCAACGGATCATATAGATATTATGGAAGAATATGTAAAAAAGATAATAGATAATGGATATACATATAATACAGAAGATACAATATATTTTGATACATCAAAATTAGATAAATATGGGGTATTATCTAATAGAAATGTTGAAGAGCAACGTTCTGGAGCAAGAGTAGAATTTGATAATGAAAAGAAAAATATAACAGATTTTGCTTTATGGATAAAAGCGCCAGAGAATCATATTATGAAATGGGATTCTTTCTTTGGTAAATCATACCCAGGATGGCATTTAGAATGTTCTGCAATGAGTTACAAATATTTAGGGGAACAATTTGATATTCATACAGGAGGAATGGATCATATTCCAATACATCACGAAAATGAGATTGCACAAAGTAAAGGATTTTGTAATAAAATACCAGCAAACTATTGGTTACATCTGGACTTTTTACAAGTAGATGGTGGAAAAATGTCTAAAAGTTTAAATAACTTATATACAGTTACAGAACTTGAAGAAAAAGGATATGAGCCGGCAGTTAATAGAATCTTTTATTTTACATCAATTTATAGGACACCTATAAATTTTACATTTGAAGCTATGGATGCAGCGAAGATATCATTGAATAGAATAAGAGAAGGATATATAAAGCACTCAAATGGGATAGATGAAATTTCAGATGATGAAATAAAAGAATATGAAGAGAATTTCTTAGATGCAATAAATGATGATTTAAATATGCCAGTTGCAATGAGTGTTGTTTGGGATGTAGTAAAAAATCAAAAGAAATCTTTTAAATTAAAAAATTTATTATTAAAGTTTGATGAAATACTTGGTTTAGATTTAAAAAATTATACAGTAAAGGAAAATAAACTTCCAGATGAAATTCAAGAGCTAATAATTAAAAGAAATGAAGCAAGAGATAATAAAGATTGGATAGAATCAGATAAAATTAGAGATATTTTAATAGATAAAGGATATAATGTGAAAGATAGTAAAGAAGGAACAGTTGTTGATAAAAAATAATAAAAGACTGAGGAGAAATTTATGACTATTGATTTAAAAAAAGTAAAAATTATTGTTACTGTACCTAGTGAAAATATTGATTTAATTAGAAATACACTTGGAGATGCAGGAGCAGGAATTATTGGAGAATATTCATATTGCAGTACTTCAACAAAGTGTGTTGGTACGTTTAAAGGATCAGATAATACCAAGCCATATATTGGCATCAAAAATGAACTAGAAACTGTATATGAAGAGAAAATAGAAGTAGTTTGTGATATTAATATAGTAAAAACAGTGTTAAAAAAATTAAGAGAAGTTCATCCATATGAAGAACCAGCGATAGATATTATTCCCCTTATAAATGAAGAAGACTTATAAAAGGAGATATTAAGTGAGAATATTAGAAGATAAAGACAAAGAGCAATATAAAAAATTTCTTGAGAATCACGAAAGATGTAATTTCCAACAGTCTTTAGAATGGGGAAATGTTAAAACAAGTTGGGTAAAAGAAATTATACTGTCAGTTGATGAAAATGAAAATATTAGAGGAAGTTTATGCCTATGGATAAGGTATATTCCGTTCTTTGGAAATATAATGTATTCTTCAAGAGGACCTATATGTGATATTCATAGTGAAGAAGTGTTAAAAGATTTAACAGAAGGGGCCCATGATTTAGCAAAAAAATATAAAGCATTTGTTTTAAGAATGGAACCAGATATATTAAAAAGCGATGATACTTTTAGAGAAATAATGGCAAGATTTAATTTTAAAATAAAAGATGATAGTAAAGATTTTAAAGATGAGATTCAACCAAGGTTTGTTTTTAGATTAAATATAAAGAATAAGACAGAAGATGAGGTCTTTGAAAATTTCCATTCTAAAACTAGATATAATATAAGATATGCAGAGAAAAAAGGCGTAGTTATTAAGACACGGAACAAAAGAAGACTTAAAAGATTTTCATAAAATTATGGTTGAAACAGGAGAAAGAGATGATTTCCTTATAAGGTCTCTATCATATTTTGAAAAAATGTATGATGAATTAGCTCCTCATCATATGAAACTGCTTATGGCATATAATAATGATGAACCAATAGCAGGAATTATACCAATAATGTATGGGAAAAAAGTTTGGTATTTATATGGAGCAAGTAGCAACAAAGATAGAAATCTTATGCCAAATTACTTGTTGCAGTGGACAATGATAAAAGAAGCAATTTCAAATAAATGTGATATATATGATTTTAGAGGAGTATCTGGAATAGTAGATGAATCTCATCCACAATATGGTCTATACAGATTTAAAAAAGGATTTGGGGCAGATTTTACGGAGTTTATAGGTGAAGTATATATGCCATATAAACCAGTTAAATATAAGCTATACAAATTTGTGGAAAAAACATTTAGAACATTAAGAAAAATAAAAAAGAAGATATTGGGAAAATAAATGAAAGTATTAGAAATAAGTAGAAAAGATTTAGAAAATAATTTAAAAATAATAAAGAAGATGGCTAATTTAAAAGGCAAAGATGATGTTGGAGACAGGTTGAAAATAATTGCTGTTTTAAAAAGTAATGCTTTAGGACTTGGATTAGTGAAGTTTGCTAAATTTCTTGTAAATAATGAAATAACATGTTTAGCAGTTTCAACAATTGAAGAGGCAGTTACTTTAAGAAAAGCAGATATAAAAGAACAAATAATATTATTAACTCCGACAAATATAAAAAAAGAATTGAAATTATTGATTGAAAACAATATAACAATAACAATCAGTTCGAATGAAGATATAGAAGCAATAAAAGAGGTATTAAAAGATAATAATAAACAAGTACAAGCCCATATTAAGATAGATACTGGAATTGGAAGATATGGATTTTTATATACAGAAAAAGAAAATATATTAAAAGCTTTTAGGGAATGTGAAAATTTAAATTTAGATATTGAAGGAATGTATACACATTTTTCACATCCTAGAAATGAAAAATGGACCAAAAAACAATTTGACAGATTTTTAGATGTAATAGCATATATTAAAGGAGAAAAAATAAATATAAAGGTCTTACATTGTTCAGCATCAACAGCATTTTTAAAATACAGTATAATGAATTTAAATGCTGTAAGGATTGGGTCAGTTTTTCAAGGTAGAACACTAGTACCTGTGAGTGAATTAGTTAAAATTGGAAAATTTAAAACAAATATTGCAGAAATAAAAACGCTTCCAAAAGGATATAATATAGGATATAATAACACGTATAAGACTAAAAAAGAAACAAAAATAGCTGTAATTCCAGTTCGGATATATGGATGGTCTAAATAAAGGAAAGCTAAGAGATTGTTTTACACTAAAAGAAAATATATTATCAGTTGGAATTGAAATTAAAAAGTTTTTTAAAGATAATTCTCTAAAGGCAACAATAAATGGAAAACAATATAAAATAATTGGACAACTTGGTACTTACCATTGTATTTTGGATATAACCAAAAGTGAAGGCATAGGAGTGGGAAATGAAGTTTATCTAGACATATCACCACTTCAAGTGAATGAGAATATAACAAGAGAATATGTATAAAAAGAAAAACTTACAAAAGATAAAATATTGTCATATTGGAAAGGAACATATATTAGAATGAATCAAACTAGAAAATTTAAATTTTTTGGAAGAATAAAAAATGCAGTATTTCAATTAGAAAGATATGGAGTTTTTCTAGGTGAAAGATTTAGTACATCATTAAAATATGCTTTGCTATTGATTCTTATAGTGACAATTGCAACTACCATTGCAGAAACATATAATTTCAGTAATATGGTAGAAAAAGGATTTAAGTATGTTGATTATGAATTACCTGATTTTACATTAGAAAATAATGTTTTAAGTTTTGATGAAGTTATTGAAGGCTATGATGAAGAGTTTAAATTTTACTTTTTTGTTAATACTGATCAAAATATTACTGATGATTCTATAAGAAATTATTTATCAAAATCATCTGAAGGAGACTATGGACTAATAGTGCTATATGATAGAATACTCTACAAAGTAGGTGGCGTGGAGATGGAGCAGAGATATGAAGAATTTATGTCTCAGTATGATTCAAAAGTAATGGACAAAGAAATGTTATTAGATGAATATAACTCTTTAGGAATTAGAAATATATGTACAGTATTTTTTGTAGTAATTTTGACAGGTCAATATATGGTAAACATATTGCAAATATTTGCAGATCTGATATTAGTTGCTATATTAGGACATATAACAGCAAGAATATGTAAAATAAAACTAAAGATGAGCTCTATGTTAACATTATCGATATATGCCATGACTCTATCAATAATTTTAAATACTATTTATGTAGTAATAAGAATATTAACAGGATTCTCTATTAATTATTTTAGGATTATGTATTTATTAATAGCATATGTTTACATAGTAGCAGCTATGTTAATGATTAAAACAGATATAATTAAATGTAACGAAGAACTTGCGATAGCTTTAGAAATGCAGAAAAAGATGAAAAAAGAAGAGGAAGAAAAAAAGCAAGAGGAACAAGAAGAACAAGAGAAAAAAGAGCAAGAAAAAGAGAAGAAGAAAAAAGAAGAAAAAGAGCAAGAAGAAAAGGAACTGGACAGAGAACCAGATGGATCAGAAATATAAATAGGTTGACGCTATATTGTCAGAGAATTGAGGTATGAATGATGAAGAATAATCAGAATAATAAGAAAGACAATGATAAATTTAATAAAATAATTTTACCAGTAATATTATTGATTATATTATTAATTTTATCAGGGTATATATATTATTTGAATCAGAAATCAATTGAAGAAAAAGAGTTTGCATTTACAGAGCTTATTAAATCAATTAATTTAGGCGATGTAGAAACATTAGAGATGTCAACAGGTAGTAACTCTATAAAGGTAACATTTAAAGGAGAAGGGGAAGAAAAAGATAGGCAGAAAAAAGTATTAGTACCAAGTATCCAAGCATTTATGGAATTAATACAAGAAAAAGTGGATAAAGAAGGGATTGAAATAGAACTTATACAAAAACCTGTTAGTACATTATTAACTATTGCTGATACATTATTTTCTTTGCTACCAACAGTTCTTCTTGTTGTACTATTGCTAATGATACTTAAAATGCAAGGATTAGGTGGAGATAGTGGAAAAGTATATGGTGGAGAAGAAAATAAAAATACTGGTATAAAATTTGATGATATAGCAGGATTAGACGAAGAAAAAGATGAATTAATAGAAATTGTGGATTTCTTGAAAAAACCGAAAGAGTATTTAGAAATGGGTGCAAAAATACCAAGAGGAATTTTACTATATGGAAAGCCAGGTACTGGAAAAACTTTAATAGCAAAAGCAATAGCAGGAGAAGCAAGTGTACCATTTATATCAATGAGTGGTTCAGAATTTATAGAAATGTTTGCAGGACTTGGAGCTTCAAGAGTTAGAAAGTTATTCGATAAAGCAAAGAAAATGGCACCTTGTATTATATTTATAGATGAAATTGATGCAATTGGCTCGAGAAGAACAAGTAGCAGTGGAGCCGAGACTGAGAATAATCAAACATTAAATCAATTACTTGTTGAAATGGATGGATTTGAGTCAAATGAAACAGTAATTGTATTGGCTGCAACAAATAGACCAGAGATGTTGGATAAAGCGTTATTAAGACCAGGAAGATTTGATAGACAAGTTACAATACCTGCACCAGACTTAAATGGTAGGGAAGCTATACTAAAACTTCATAGTAAGAATAAAAAATTTGCTAAAGATTTTGATTTTAAAGAAATAGCAGGAGATACAGCAGGATTTACTGGTGCAGAGCTTGCAAATATTTTAAATGAAGCAGCAATAATTGCAACAAGAGAAAAACATGAAGAGATACTTAAATCAGATATTGAAAATGCTGTTAGAAAAGTAATGATTGGATTAGAGAAACAAAATAGAGTAGTATCAGATAAAGATAAAAAATTGACTGCATATCATGAAGCAGGACACGCTGTTGTTAGTAAATTTTTAGATTCAATAGAAGATGTAAAAGAAGTATCAATCATACCAAGAGGCTTGGCTGGTGGATATACAATGCATAAAACAACTGAGGATAAGTACTATATTTCTAAAACTGAATTATTAGAAAGAATGGTAGGACTATTAGGAGGTAGAGCTGCTGAAAAAATATCATTAAATGAAATTTCTACAGGAGCAAGCAATGATTTAGAGGTTGCTACAGAAATAGCGAAAGATATGATTACAGTATATGGTATGGGGGATAAATTAGGACCAATTTCACTAAAAGTTGATAATGCATATGAAATGCAAATATTTGGAGAAAAAATTATTGCTGAAGTAGGTGAAGAAGTACAAAAATTAATAGATAATGCATATAAATCTGCTCAGAAAATTTTAACAGAAAATATATTTATATTAGATAGAGTAGCAAATACTTTATTGGAAAAAGAAAAGATTTCAAGTGAAGAATTTGAAGAGTTTTTTAAATAATATATGTAATTAATAAATAAAATGTATAAAGTTAATATAACTTTATACATTTTTTGTTTAAATAATTTAATATACTAGAATCAGTTTTAAAATTGAATTTTAGAGAATAACTATACAGTTCTTGTGTTCTGGTTTTGAATTTTTTATTAATTTCATTAATGCCATATTTACCGATCTCCGATAATCGGATGCCCTATATGAGCTAAATGTGCTCGAATCTGATGAGTTTTACCAGTATGTAAAACTATATCTAAAAGACATGTGTTTTCCTTAAGGTTTTTTTCTGTAATTGTATATTCTGTAATTATCTCTTGATAATTAGGTTTCTTATTATCTGAAATATATACTAAGCTTTTCTTAGAATCTTTGAATAAATAAGCTCTCAATATACAGTGTTCATTTTCAGGGATTCCAAATATCTTAGCTAAATAATGTTTTTCTATTTCCTGATTTTTAAATTTATCTAACAAAATATTTAAAGCGATTTCACTTTTAGCAAATAGTACTAATCCTTTTGTATTTCTGTCTATTCTATGGCATGGGTATATATCGTTTCCATATTGTTTTTTTAATAATTCAGTTAAATTGGTTTCGTGAGAATTGTTTTCAGTTACAGAAATATTTTCTGACTTGTTTACAACTAAAATATTTTCATCTTCAAATATAATAGGTAGAGTAAAGTTGTTACCCATTAATATTTCGTCAGAAATATATATTTGAATTTCATCATTTGTATGTATAATTACATTTTCAGAAATTCTAATATTATTTACCTTAATATCTTTCTTTCTTAATGCTTTATATAAAACATTTTTATTAAGATTCTTATAATTGTCCATTATATAACTGACTATCTTCTTATTATTATATTTTTCATTTACGGTAAGTTTTTTCATATTAATATTATATCATAACTAAAATGAAAATGTAAAACTATCAAAAAAGCTACTTGAAAAAAAAAATACTATATGATAAAATCAAAACTGGCGTAAAAAAGTAAATAAGGAGGAAAATTTTTTATGAAAAGTTTTTTAGAAATAGCAGATATAAGAGCGTTAGAAATATTAGATTCAAGAGGAAATCCAACAGTCCAAGTTGAAGTAGTAACAGCAGATGGTTTTAGTGGAATATCTATGGTTCCATCAGGAGCTTCAACAGGAAGTTTTGAAGCAGTTGAATTAAGAGATGAAGATAAAGATAGATACATGGGTAAAGGTGTATTAAAAGCAGTTGATAATGTAAATAATATTATATCTAAAGAAATAATAGGAATGAATGTATATAATCAATTGGAGATAGATAAGAAACTTATAGAAATAGATGGAACAGAAAATAAAGGAAGATTGGGCGCAAATGCAACATTAGGAGTATCATTAGCAGTAGCAAAAGCAGCAGCGGCATCATTGGAAATACCTTTATATAATTACATAGGTGGAACAAATGCAAAAGTATTACCAGTTCCAATGATGAATATATTAAATGGGGGAAAACATTCAGATAATACTGTAAACATACAAGAGTTTATGGTAATGCCAGTAGGAGCAGATACATTTTCAAAAGGTATGCAAATGGGTGTAGAGATATATCATACATTAAGAAAAGTGCTAAAAGAAAAAGGATTAGCAACAAGTGTTGGAGATGAAGGTGGTTTTGCACCAAACCTTGAAAGTGATGAAGATGCAATAAAACTTATAATAGAATCAATAGAAAAAGCAGGATATAAGCCGGGAGAAGAAGTAATGCTGGCATTAGATGTAGCAGCAACAGAAATGTATGAAGAAGCAAAGAAAATAGGAAAAGAAGGGGATTACTATTTCTGGAAAACAAATGCAGTAAAAACAGTAGATCATATGATAGATTACCTTGCAGACTTGGCAGAAAGGTACCCTATAATATCAATTGAAGATGGACTATCAGAAGAAGATTGGGACGGATGGAAAAAATTAACAGATAGATTAGGAAGCAAAATTCAATTAGTTGGAGATGACCTATTTGTTACAAATCCAGTTAGATTACAAAGGGGAATAGATAATAATATAACAAATAGTATTTTAATAAAATTGAATCAAATTGGAACATTAACAGAAACATTAGATGCAATAGAACTTGCTAAAAAGAATGGATATACGTCAGTTGTATCACATAGATCTGGAGAGACTGAAGATTCTACATTATCAGATGTAGCAGTTGCAACAAATGCAGGACAATTAAAAACAGGAGCACCTTGCAGAACAGATAGAGTTGCAAAGTATAACAGATTATTAAATATTGAAGCTGAACTTGGAAATACAGCAATATATCCAGGATTAAAAGGATTAAATAGATAATATCAAAGTAAAGATTATTTTAAAATAGTAAAAAGTAGAGACTTTACCAAAAACGATTAGTTTGATAAAGTCTTTGTTTTTTAATGAATTAGAAATACTAAGATTTGAAAATTATGTAAATTCGTGGTATAATAAAAGTAGTCAAAATATTTTGAATTGATGTATTTTGCCAACATAAAAATTTATTAATTTTGAAGGCGGATACATTGTCTCCAAATGATGAAAGGGGAAGAAAATTATGTCAAAAAGCAACATGCATGTAGCAGTGAAGACAGAGAACTCAACTTATCGGATAGAGTACGGTTACCAAAAAACTAAATGGTGGCAGTTGAAGCCTAAGAGAAAGATACTGATATCTGGAGGATCACTTGACCAAATAGTTTTTAAGAAAGGGGAAGAAATTCCGAATCAAAGGCTTTATGTGGCGAATAATATTTGGTTCACAAAAAACGGGGAAATGATAATGACAGTCTGTTGCATGAAGGCCTACTTGGACAATACAGGTAAACTGCCAACAATAACAATACTGGAAGAAGGTTGGGAAAAGAAAGACGCAATAAGAACATCAGAAGTTGCCTGCATTGAAGACAACAATATGATTGCAAAAATGAATAAGCGAGGAGAACTTATTATTGATGACAAAGATTGGTTTAAAAAGGTTATCAATAAAAGTTAGAAAAGAATGATGCTTTTCAAAAAGGGATTTAAGTTTAACTTAAGTCTCTTTTTATATGAAAAAATTCTCTTAAAAACAAAGTAAAATTAGCACTTTAAAGGTAGTAAAAAAAGCAGTTGACAAGAGTAAAAAAAGGTGCTAAACTATAAAAAGTTGTGACAAAAATCGACAAAGAGGAATCCAGTAAAAAGAAGCAAAAAACAAAGCAGAAAAAAAAGGGACAAAAAAAGGAAAAATAATTAAGAAAATGATTGACAGAGAATATCGATTTATGCTACAATAAATAATGTTCGCACTCTATTTTTGGG